>JAABUZ0100001071.1_pt1 | contig 55805 bp, 57 predicted proteins | sample 5562091 | NCBI WGS metagenome assembly JAABUZ01 (sample SAMN12813069, study PRJNA571459) | rock metagenome | isolation source: Antarctica rocks | place: Antarctica: Victoria Land, Linnaeus Terrace sud | collected 2015-12-21 | reverse complement strand
GTGCCAGCTTTGTGCTCGGTTAGGAGGCGCGGCCCGGCTTGGCTCACCGGTGACGCTCTGCTAAAACTATATGTCCGCCTCGGGGTGGAGCAGTCTGGTAGCTCGTCGGGCTCATAACCCGAAGGTCGCTGGTTCGAATCCCGCCCCCGCTATGACACAATTCCGCGACCGCCCGACGGGTGGTCGCTTTGTTTCTAGGGTCGTTACCAGCTCTGGGGTGACGGTGGCGGCGAACTCGAGGCGGCGGTTGGGCTTGTCGTAGGTGGCGGTGAGGTCGAAGGCGTCCAGCAGCTCGGCGAGCTCGGGCGGCTCGTAGCGCCCGAGCTCGGACCGGAGGTCGGGGACGGCGGCGAGCATGGTCTCGATCTCTTCGGGGCGGGCGCCGAGCGGGCGGGTGGCTTCGAGATCGGCGATGGCCTGGGTGGTGGCGTCGCGGCGGGCGCTGAGTTCGGTGATGCGCTGTTTGGCGAGGGCGATGACGGGGTGGTTGGGGTCGTCGTGCTCTTCGAGGCGCAGGGCCTGGCGGTGCAGGGAGCGCTCGGTCTCCTGCAGCTCGCGCCGCAGGTGCTCGAGCTCGGTGTCGTGCTGGGTCCAGGCGGTGGCGACGGCGTCGGCGAGCTCGTGGCGCAGCAGCGCCAGGCGCTCGGGCCCGAAGATGCGCCGGGCGAGGAAGTCGAGCGTGTGCTCGAGGATGATGTCCTCCTTGATGCCGAGCACGCGGGGGTGTCCGGCGGCGTCGGCGCCGGCGACGCCGCGGCGCGAGACGAACTGGCAGCGGTACCAGTTGTTGCCCTTCTGGTGGCTGCCTTCCATGCGTCGGCCGCACAGGCCGCAGCGCACCCGGCCGCGCAGGGCGTAGAGGCGGCCGTTGCGCTTGCCGTTGCGCTGCCGGTACGCCTTGGGGAGTGGCGCTTCGGCGCGGTGCTCGTTGGTGTGGGCGCGGTCCTCGACGCGCTCGAAGAGCTCGCGGGCGACGATCGGCTCGTGGACCGGGGTGGGGCTCCAGACCCACTGCTCGCGGGGGCGCATGAACGGCCGGCCGCGGCGCTTGTCGTGGCGGCCCCAGACGTTGTAGCCGGTGTACTTGGGGTTCCGCAGCAGCGACCACAGCTGCGAGCGGCTCCAGGTCGGGGGCAGCGGCATGTCGTCCTTGCGGTTGCGCCGCGGCGGCGGGTAGCGCTCGAGGTTCGAGTTGAGCTTGTCGCACAGCTCGCCGAGCCCGAGGCCGTGCAGGCAGTAGTCCTCGAAGATCATCTGAACGATCGGGGCGCGCAGCGGGTCGGGGAGCAGCCGGTGCTTCTTCTTGCCCTCGCGCGCCTTCTGTGGGTTGGGGTGGGGGTGCTCTTCGAGCTGGTAGCCGTAGGCGACCGGGCCGCCCATGTGCCAGCCTTGACGGGCGCTCTCTTCCATCCCGCGGCGCTTCGCTCGACGAGGTCGCGGACGTACCACTCGGCCACGCCCTGCTTGACGCGACGCGTAAGGACCGCCGTGGCGCCCGTGCTCATCGGCTCGTCGGCGGCGAACAGGCCGACGTCGTGGTCCTCGAGCTGGCGCTCGATGCTGGTCGCGTCGGCGGTCATGCGCGACAGGCGGTCGATCGACTCGACGATCACCGCATCAAAGCCCCGCCCGTTGGTCGCGGCGTGCAGCAGGTCGCGCAGGCCGCCGTCACGGGGCACCTTGACGGCGCTGCCATCGGCGCCATGTCCGCGGTCGGCGAGCGCCTTGCGGCCGCTTTCGATATCCCAGAAGCAGGTGACGATCTCGCCTCCGCCGGGCTCGAGCGCGCGCCGGCAGGCCGCTAGCTGACGGGGGATCGACAGCGACGGGTCCTGGGCATCATCGGTTGAGACCCGGCCGTAGAAGGCGAACGCTTTGGTTGGAGCAGTCATGTTCACGGGAGCTCCGCTGCCAAATCGCTCGGTCGCCGTCCCAGCCCGGCGCGCAGCAGCTTTCGATCCAGCGTGACGAGCTGCGCGCCGCGACGGCGCGCGACGGCGGCGTAGGCGGCGTCGTACAGGGTCAGCTGGTGCTCTTCGGCCAGCGCCGCTGCCTCGCCGAAGTCCTCGCTGGTGGGGGCGATCGTCGGACAGATCTCGCTGAGCGCGTCGAGCACGGCGGCGACGCGCCCCGCTGGGACGCTGAGTCGCCGGTGGAGCAGCGCGTTGCCGATCTCATAGGGCGTGAGGTCGAGGATGCGCAGAGCGACCGTGCGCTCGCGCTGGCCGGCGAGCAGCGCCCGGGCGGGCTCGACCTCCTCCTCGCCCTCGGAGTGAAACCACTTCAGCGCCACGTTGGCGTCGCTAACGACGTCGATCGCGGGCGTCGCGGGCATCGCGCTCTCCTCGGAACAGTCCGGCGGACTCAAACGCGCCGACGTCGGCGAGTGCGGACCGGCCGCGCTCCAGCGCGGAGTCCAGTGCCGCGGGGTCGGGCCAGCCCAGCTCGCGCTGGGCGGCGTTCTGCAGAAAGCCGCTGCGGGTGGCGCCGCGCCGGTCCGCCTCGCGGTCGACGCGCTCGAGCAGCTCATCGGGCATCGAGATCAACACCTTCGCCATGGGGCGGAGTATATCTCATGGAGATACCTCGTCAAGCCGAGTTTTCCGAAGACGATGGGTCCCTGAGGTACTTGCGCAGGCGAGGCCGAGCGAGCACGCTCGCGAGCTCACGCAGCAGCAATGGTGAAGTGACCAGCTCGAGCCGGCCGTCGAGCGCGGCGTCGAGGGTCTGCACGACGGTGCGTTCGGGGAGCGAGCCAGGGCTGCGGAGATGAGTACGTTCGCGTCGGCGACGACGCGCAGCATCAGGCGGCTGTGTCGCGCTCAGTGCGGGCCGCTTCGAGCTCCTCGCGCGCGAGCACGAGGGCTTGGTCTTCGTCGAGGTCAGAGTGCTCACGGATCTGGGCGAGGAGCGAGCGGAGGTCGTAGGCGCGGATCGCGCGATCGATGATCTGGCCTTCGCTGAGGTGCGTCTCGGCGGCGTGAGCGCGAAGGATCGCGGCGACTTCTGCGTCGAGGTCGATACTCAGCTGTTGCCGGGCGGCCATGAGATCAAAGGCTATCGGCCCGCCCGCGGGGCTCAGCGGCGCCAGCGCCGGAAGGCGTCGATCCATTCCGCACCGTCCGGTCGCGGCACCGGAAGCGGCAGGTCAAGAATCGGGATCGCCTGCTTGTGACCGTCACGGCGGCAGATCGCGACGATCTCACGCTCGACGGTCAGGTCAATCTTCTTCACCGTGACGGTGATCCCGATCAGCTCAGTGTCGAAGGGAACCGCGAGGTGCTCGTCGAGCATCGTGAACAGGCCGGTGATCTGCTCGTGGTCGTTGTAGGCGTCGACGGTCGCTTCCTCGATCAACGCATCAAGCTCGGTTCGGGTCGTCACGGGTGCCAGCGTAGGGCCGGTGGCGGACGCGTCGGCCTGCTGGGCCGCACTCGAGGCCGGGCCCCTTTCGACCAGCGACCTATGACGGCCGGACGCCGATGGCAGCCCTGTCGGTCACGCCGCGGCCTCTCAGAAGGCGGCCGCTCCGTGGGGGCTTACGCCTTCGCGGCAGTGTCGTCCAGCAGCCACCGCGCCCGCTCGTCGATTTTCCCGAGGATCGGGTGCTCAGCACGTCATATGCGGGCGCGAGCACTGCCTGCCCCGACTCCGGGGATAGAGCAGGGAGAAGTTCTTGCCGTGGGCGTCGTGGTTGCCGACCAGGAAGTTCAACACGGCGTGGTCGAGAAGCTTGATCACCTCCCGGGCAGGCACGGCGGTGGCGCGCCGGACCAGTGCGAAGCAGTCGGCCAGCGACGGCCCGCCCTCGGCTTGGTACTTGCGCGCAGTCGGGACGCCGAGGGCCCGGCAGAAGTCTTCCTGGTGAAGACGCACGATCCCGTCATCGGATTCGCCCCGGTCGTAGCGCTTGACCAGCAGCTCACGATTGCCCTGCAGATGATCGACGCCGTCGACATCCAGCTCGTCCCGTTCGATTCAGCGCTGCGCGGCTCGGCGCGCAAGCAGGCCGGCTGTCGCGCGTTGATGACTCAGATCTATGGTGTCGGTGAGCTGACCGCGGTCACGATCCTCGCCGAGCTCGGCGACCCCCGCCGCTTTTAGAACTCTCGAGACGTGGTGCGCTACGCGGGCCTGGACATCACCGTGCACCAGTCTGACCAGCGCCGAGCGCCCGGGCGTCTCTCCCGCCAAGGGCCGCCCGCGCTGCGCTGGGCGCTGTATGAGGCCGCGCAACGCGCCCGCTTCCCGACCAGCCCCGACCGCCAGTACTACGTCGAGACCGCGGAGCGGATCGCCGGCAACCGCGCGTGCATCGCGCTGTCGCGCAAGCTGCTCAAACGCAGCTACCACATCCTCTCAGAGCTCGGCGACCAGGCCATAGAGCCCATCGCTGCCTGACCCCCTTCGCGAACTGTTGCGCGGCAAGCCCAAGATCAACCGATGAACCGCGGCCAGCTCCCGCCATGCCGCTGCCGACCCCTCCCAGGGAACAGCCTAGAAAGACTGAGCGGCCGCAACCCCATCTGCCGGAACCCCCCATCAACCATCATGTCGCCGACCCCGTAGCCAACCCGAGGGTCGAGGACCGAAGTAAGCCTGGGCGTCCGCGGACACACAACCCCATCGCTCCAACGCGCCCACCGACCTCTCCCCCTTCACCACGAACCAAAGCCCCCAAACCACGGGAGCTTGACAACGGGCCGGGGGACAAGTAAGCGGCGGTGAACGTGGTCGCCCGCTCGGTCGCCGGCCGGGCGTGGAGGTAGCGGCTCGTGGTCGTCAGCTGCGAGTGCCCCCTCGCGTCCTTGATACTCACCAGGTCGACGCCGCCGGCGACGAGGACGATCCGAACGTGTGGCGGAGGTCGTGCCAGCGGAGCGGGCGCAGCCCGGCGGCGTCACGGGCACGCTTGTAGCGGCGCAGCGCCGAACCGGCCAGCGGCCGGCCCAACGCGTTACAGAAGACGTAGTCGTCGGGGGAGACGAAATCCTCGCGCTGGGAGAGCCGGTCCAGTGCGGCTGCGGCCTGGTCGGCCATCGGAGCCCGCCGGACATGTCCGGTCTTGGTTGTGCCCTCGATGCCGGAGGACAGCGACCGGCTGATCGTCAGCGCGGAGCCGGACCAGTCGACGTCCCGCCAGCGCGGCGCGAAGAGCTCTCCGAGGCGAAGGCCGGAGTAGGCGGCGACGCGGATCGCCTCGCTGTCGCGGTGGTCCTCGAAGAGCTCGCGCTCGCCGCGCGCCGCGACGGCAGGACGGTGAAAGCCGGCCTCGAGCGAGCGGGCGATCGCCTCGATCTCCTCGGGCGAGTAGAACACGAGCACGCCGGGCTCGGGCACGCGCTGGCGGTCGGTGCCGAGGGCGGCATTCGTCGGGAGCGAGTACGTCGGCTTTATGCCGTAGTTGAAGGCGGCACAGACGATCTCCCGCGCCCGGTTCACGCTGCGGGCCGACACGCGTGGTCGGGTGGCCGCGTTCGCGTCGAGCGCCGCGAGTTCGGCCTGCGCCGCTACGCAAGTCCTGTGCCCCAGGAGTTGCTGCCGTCCGGCTGGTGGGCTAGAAAATCCGCTGTGGGCAAGAACAACCGGCAGCGACGGGCGGCCAAGGTTCGCAAGCGAACTCAGAGACAGCGTTCGTCCCAGGGGCCGGGTGGCCGTGGCGACCGGTCAGGCTCAGGGCCTCACGGGTGGACCTCTGCCCCCGCCGATCTGTCGTTCTCGCTCAGCGAGTGGTTCCTCGTCGCTGTCTGGGCGCAGCAGTCGCGTGATGCCGACCGCGTCGCCCAGGCCGTCGCCAGGCTCGCCGGCGAGTCGCCGGCCCGCGTCGCCAGGGAGGTCACCGAATGCATCGAGCGCCATGTTGGTGAGTTGTGGGAGCACGGCTGGCAGCCAGCCGATGTCGATCGGATCGTGGTTTCTCGCCTGGGCTCCGACGAGGCCCGTCGAGTCGGTGGGCAGTCGCCTCGCAATCTCGGGCCTACGAGGCGCTGAGTCGGCAGTGCCAACCGGGGTGGATGGCTCAGCTCGAGCGGATCGGAGCGCGGCGCGAGTGGTCTGCCGGCAGCGCCTACCTGCGCCAGCTAGGCGGCGGTTGGCTCGATGCTCTGACCGCCGCGGTGTCGCTCATGGCGCTGCTGATGGCGCTGCCGCGCCTCCCCCACCTCGTCGAACCGCCGGGTCGCTGGAGCTCGGGGGCGCTGGCCGAAGGGCCCGATGTGGCGCCGGCGATGCTCGGCAAGGTCCGTGCGCTTCTAGCCAAGGCCGAGTCGAGCACGTTTGATGCCGAGGCCGAGGCGTTGACTGCCAAGGCTCAGGAGCTGATGGCCGCTCACCGCATTGACCGTGCCGTACTCGAGCACGATCTCCAAGGGTCGCGGTCGGTCCCGATCGGGCGGCGGATCTCCGTCGATGACCCCTACGCCGAGGCCAAGGCTCTGATGCTCGGCGAGATCGCCGCCGCCAACGGGTGCCAGGCGGTGTGGTCAAAGGGTCTGGGGTTCACCACCGCGTTCGGCTTTGCCGACGAGCTCGACGCGATCGAGGCGCTCTTCACGTCGCTGCTCGTCCAGGCCACGGTGGCGTTGCGGCGCGAGGGCTCCAAGCACGACCGTGACGGGCGCAGCCGTACCACCCGGTTTCGACGCTCATTCCTGGTGGCCTTCGGCGTGCGAATCGGGCGGCGACTGCGCGAGACCGTCACGGCGACGGTGACCGCCGCCGACGCCGAATCATCCGTTGCCCTGGTCCCGATTCTCGCCGAGCGCGATGCGGCGGCCAGGCGGCTGGCGTCCGCCGCGTTTCCCGAGGCCGGTCTGGTCTCACCGGCGGCCAGCGACGGTGAAGGTTGGTACGCCGGAACCCTGTTCGGCGAGCTGGCCGATCTGGGCATCGGTGCTATCGAGTCAGAACGGGCCGCCTGACCTCGGCCAGACGCGCGCGCATCCGCCGTCAGGCGTTTGCGGTCTGTCTGGCGATCAGTGAGCAGGCTCGCGCGTACCGGCCCGCTCACAGATCCCGATGCCCGAGCGCGTCGCGGCGAGGTCGCGCTCGACGGCCACGGTGGTCGGACGAGGTGCCCGACGCCGATAATCTCGCGAGACTGGCGTTCGGCACCCATCACCTGCTTCGTCGGAAGCCCTAAAGCCGCGTTCCTGGTGTCGGGCTGCGGCCAGCCGCGGCTCGCCTGTGGCGTTCGATCAGGCCAGCGGATTCTCCCATCTGAGCCCGTGAAAGCGCGCGAAGTCCGTGTCGGTGGACGCGAGTGTGACGCCGTGTTCGATGGCGAGGGCGGCAAGGCGGCGTCGGGGATCAGGTTGCCGCGCACCTGGTGCGTTCGGATGAGGTCGCCGAAGATGTGTTGATATTCAGGGCCCGGTTCCGGTAACCATGCGACGGGCGCGGCGAGCCAGTCATTGATTCGCTCCCAAGCGGTGGAGGGGTGAAGCGGTTGTGCAACCGCGCGGGGGTGGGTCGAGATGCGCAGGAACGCGTTGATGCTCTGCCAGGGGAAACCAACTCGGACCGCGCCGTTGAGCTTCGCGTTCATCCAGGCTGTGGCCTGCTCGTGCTGCTCGGCACGCTCATGAACGGCGTAGAGCAGCAGGTTGGCGTCGAGCAGCATCAGCTGCTCGAGGGACCATCGAGGGTCTCGAGCGTATCGGCGATGTTGTCGAAGTCGATTCCACGACCGAGGTCGTGAGACTTTTGGCGAAACGGAGCCGTCGGTCGGTTCGGTTTGACGAGGCCAGCGCGCACAAGCTCGTTGACGGCTTCGCTCAGGCCGATCGAGCGCTCGCGACGAACGCGCGCGACTGCAGCAGCCACGTCATCGGCCAAGGTGAGGGTGGTGCGCATGAAGCTGAGCCTATCGCATCTTGATGCTGTCCCTTGAGCGTCAAGATGCGATCAATTGTCCGTGATTCCCGTTCGGTCATCGGCCCGTGAGGAGGCCGTGATCATCTTGAGCGATGAGCAGCTGCGCGCGTACGGCGTTCGGCTGGTTTGCTAGTCGCGTTCGAAACCGCATCGGCCCTCGCGGCACGTGTTGCTTTAGGAGACCGCAGCGGTTCCCGTCGCCTGCGTCCCCGCCGCCGGCGCGCCGGCCACGACCCCGGCGCCGAGCGTGTAGCTCAGGTGCCCACCGAGCCAGCCGCCCGCCCCAAGCGCAGCCGAGGCGGCGAGCGAGAGCAGCTTGCCGCGTCCGCGCTCGCCTTGCTTGCGGGCGACGTAGGAGCCGACCATGAGCGCAGTTGCGGTCCCGTTCACGGCGGCGTGGACGAGCCCGGAACGACGCACGGCAGGACTGCGCTCCTCGACGTCCGCCCAATCTGACCAGCCGGTGGCGACGGTCGCGCCAGCAGCGAGCACGCCGGTCAGGATGAGCCGATCCGCCGCCGTCCTGCTGTTCTTTCCGCCCACCCAATCCAGAATGAGCGAGCTCGTCCACGTGCCGATCGGGATGTCGGTCATGAGCGGATGCAGCGCATGACCGAGCCACGCGCCGCTCAGCACGTCCTTCACAGCACCATCGGGAATCAGCCCTCGGATCGTCTGGCCGGAGCTACGCCCGAGACCGTCGAGCGCCTCGACCGACTCAAGCCTTGACGCGAGGTCATTCAGCGGTGTATTCGTCATGGACTCGGACTACCCGTTGTTCCCGGGTCCGACTCGCACACCGAGTGGCCGGCATCGGTCCAGAGGGTCTCGGTGGATGGAACGTCGTCCAGCGTCCACTCCGGATGCCTCGTGCTTGACGCCTGGGGCCTGAGAGGGCTCGGCTCGTGATCCTCGGGAAACGGGCTACTCCGTGCGGAGGTCGACAAGCAGTTCATCGAGCAGCAGCTCTTCGGGAATGGCTCGCGTAAGCCCGGCGACTGCCTCCGGCAGCGACGTTGCCGTGGGCAGGATGTCCGAATCGCCGGCTCGAGCCAGGGCCCGCTCGAGCCCAGGGCGATCAAAGCGCCAGGGCACCGTGCCGTAGCGCTCGTGCAGATCCCTCATGATCAGCAGCCCGGCGTCGTCGAAGTCACCGTGGTGGCGGATGGCGCCACCCGCGTCAGCGATAGCGCCGAGCAGAAGCCGCACGGCGTCAGACGGATGGCCGCCGGTGCAGAGCAGCGGCGCACATTGCCCCTCGAGGGCCTGCTCAGCGGCAATCACGACGGACGGGTTCTCACACGTGAAGCACGCCACTCCCGCAGGCCAGACAAGCGCGTCGGCGGCGAGTTGCCCGTGGGTCAGGACGACGTGACGCCCCGCGGCGGCGCGGACCAGTCGCGCGGCCGAGCCGTCACCGAGCAACGGTAGGCCGAGCGTGATCGCGTTGGAGGAGATCGGGTCGACGAGCACGTTGCACGAGGCCCACGCCGTGCGCGGGCTCGTGTCAGGGTCCAAACCGCCACCGGCGATCAGCAGCGCGACGACCAAGCTGTGCAGCGGGGTTCCGACGTCGAGCCCGTGCGGGTCTCCCTCGAGCAGCCGGGCCGCAAGGACGGTCCGCTGCACGGGCTGCGCCGCCGGGAGCGCCGATAGGACCCGAAGCGCGGCGTCGACGAGCGGACGCATCGCCGCATGGATGCGGCCCTGGCCGGTCGCCCGCTCAAGCCACTCGCCCAGTGCCGGACGAGTCTGTACCAGCTCGTGGGTTGCCAGCCATCCCCGGAAGTCATCGCGCGCGTCACGGGCTGAGACCCGCTCGGCGGGCAGGTCCCGCAACGGGCCTTCACCGACACGCTCATACTCCGCCCGCGGGTCGACCGAGCAGGCACGTAGCGCGGCCTCAAACTGGGAGAGCCTGAGCCGCAGCGTCGTACCCGGCAGCACCGGCCGGCGCCGCTGCAACACGGCGAGCATGCCGTCAAGCGCGAGCGCCTGCTCCGCACTCAGATTGCGAACGACGAGCGTTCCGTCGCCGGCCCCACCCTGCTGCTCGCGCTTCTCCCGCGCCAGCAGGAGCACCCCGTCGAGCGCCGGGTCAAGCCGTTGGCTGTTCACACCAGCAGCTCGCCCTGCTCCAGTTCGCGCAGCTCGGCACCGTCCCAGATGAACGGGATCGCGTGCACGCCAAAGGTTCCGTTCTCACGGTGGAGCTGGTAGATCGCCAGCTGGGGAACCGACGCATATGTGCCCCACAGCTCGTGGGAGGTCATCACGAGGTCAAGATCGAAGTCAACGGTCGCCTTCAGGACACGCTCGCGCGTCTCCTCGTCGATCCCTGACAGTGCCTCGTCGAGCATGATCAGCCTGGGTGCCTGGCCATCGCCATACATTGCCGCGGCTGCCGCGAACAGCGGCAGGTGAATCAGCACGGACTGCTCGCCGCCCGAGCCGACGGCATGGCGCCGCTTGGTCAGCCGCTGGCGCCCAGTGCTGCTGCGCTCCCAAAGCCCGAAGGCAAACCACGTCCGGTAGTCAAAGGCACCCATCAACGTTTCAGCCATCGGCTGGGGCTGGTCGGTCCAAGCGTGCTCCCGCCGGGCGGCCTCGATCCTGGCACGGAAGTATGCGACCAGATCCTCGCGCTCATCCGGGTCGAGGTGGCGCACATGGCGCCGCAGGAGAGCGAGCGCGTCCCGATGCGTGCCGGCGGCGTCGTCGATCGGCTGCCACTCCAGTTCGACGGTCTTCTCGGCCGCGGTTGGACTGCGTCGCAGAACCGTGTTCATCGATTCGACCGTGCTGCGAACGGCGTGGATGCGCTGGCGTAGGTGATCGGCGATCTCCTCGACCAGGGTGTCGCTGAAGACGCGTCGCTCTTCCGCGCTGAGCGTCTGTTCGTTGGCTTCGATCTCTGCGTACAGGCTGTCAAGGATCGCCGGGAGCGACTGATCAACGCCACCCTCGGTGACGCGCACGATCAACAGCGCATCGTCGCCGCGCACGGCGTAGGCACCCATGTCGGCCTCGGCGAGCTCGCGGTCCAGCAGCTGGACCTGGCGCTGCACCTCAAGGCCTCGCTCGCCGGAACGGGCTTGTCCCGAGCGAAGCTCCTCTGGCAGGCCGCGGGCGGCCTCGAGCGCGCGAGTAGCGGTCCACCCGCTTGCCTGCGAGGCGTCGGGGGGGGCGTTCTCACCCAGGACGAGCTGGAGGAGTCCGGCCTGGCCGACCTGTCGCAAGCCGTCGGTCGCGGCCTCCCGCTCAATCCGCGCCGTGTTGTGCTCGGTGGCGCGGGCTTCGACGTCGCGTTCGAGGCCGCTGACTGCCACCCGTGCATCTGTCTCGGTTTCACTCGCGCTTCGCTGCGCCTCGCGGGCGTGCCTGAGCTCGGCTTGCACCTCGGCGTGGCGCAGACGCACCTGCTCGCCTGTGGAGCCGAGGGCTGCCTCGCGGGTGGAGTAATCCGCCGCAAGCCGGGCCGCTTCGGCTTCCTCGTCTTGCGCGCGTCGCTCCTGCTCCACCGCCGCGGATCGCAGCGCCTCGGCCTGCGCCTCGACCTTGGTGGCGTTCGCGCTCTCACGCTCGGCCTGCTGCCAGGCCCGGGCCGTCGTCGCCACCGAGCCCAGCAGCTCCGACGTGGCCTCGCGCAGCCGCTCCAACCCGGGATCGTCGAGTGCAGCCGGCAGGCTGTGGGCGGCGGCATGCTCACGGCGGGTGGCGTCGGCGGCGACTTCCTCGTCAGCCGCTATCCGGGCCGCGGCGCAGGCGGAGTCGTGGGCGCGGGATGCCTCGGCCTCCAGCGCGGTGGCGACGGCCAGGGTCTGAAGCGCGGAGGCGACGACCGCAGCATCCGGCAGAGCCTCGGCCTCGGCGTCCAGCACGTCCCGCCGCCGGTCCAATACCGCCAGTTGCGCGCGCAGTTCGGTCAGCCGCGTGGTCTGCCCGTCTTGGTGCCGGCGTAGCTCGGCGATCCGTCGGGCCCGGCGGCTCTCGCGGGCGGCAGCACCGATGTGCTCGGCGGCGGCCTTGGCGCCGCGTCCGGCCAGCGGACCGAGCGCGAATCGGCCGTTGAGGTCAAACCACGGGCGATCATCACGCTCGTCGAGCGCGATCGAGCGCAGCAGGTGATCGATGATCGCCACTGGCACCGGCTGCTCGCTCAACGGCGCCAGCACGTCGAGCAGCGATCGCGCGGGCGCCGGCTCGCCGCCCACCGCGATCACGTCGGCCAGCGACGCATCCTCCAGGCCCCCGTCTATCCGCACCCAGGCATCAAGCAGGCCGGCCGCCTCGAGCGCCGCCTCCAGGGAGGCGCGCTGGAAACCGGTCACCTCGGGTTTGAAGTCGATCAGACGCCACAACGGCGCGCCCGGGCGCCGGTCACGTTCTGCGCGCGACCAGGCAGGCGCCGGCGGCCCGTCGTCGTGGGCTGCGAGCAGCTCTTCGATCTCGGCCTCAGTGGCGCGTATGGCCTGCTCGCCGACGCCCACCGCGCTGCGGAGCGTCGCCTGTTGGTCGGCCAGTGCCCGGCGCTGTAGGTCGATCGGGCCCGCTAGCGCACCGGCGGGCGGCCGTCCGGACCATGCGACCTCCAGCGCGCTCGAGGCGTTCTCATCGCTTAGCTCGAGCTCAGCGAGCCCTTCGCGCCAAGCGGTGAAGGCGTTGTCCACGCTGGCTCGGCTTCGGTCAAGCCCGCTCTCGGCGTCCCCGACACGGGCAGTGGCCTCCTGCAGACCTGCGGCGGCCGCGCGCTCGCTCTCGCGTGCCCGCGCGGCGGCGCGCGCCGCGCGAACCGCCGCCCCGACCAGCTCGCGGTGGTGGTGCAGCACATCTCGCCAGTCAACGAGGAGATCACGGATGAGCGAGCCCCAGATATCACTGCTGATCGATCCGTCGCGCAGCTGGCCGGTGAGGTGGCCGAGCCGCTTCTCGACCGCGGCCCTCGCGCCGAGCGCGAGGGTGGCGTCAAGATCCGATCCGGCGATCGCCCGCTGCTCGTCGGCTGCTGCCTGCGCGGCGATCAGCTCGGCCGCAGCAGTCGTAGCCGCCGCCGCCGCGGCGTCGGCCCCGTCACGGGCGCCAGCAGCCGCCCGGGCCTGGGTCTTCGCGTGCTGGCCCACCGCCTCGACCTCGGCGACCGATGACCACGCTTCCGAGCTGACCAGGGCTTCGTGCTCGGCGGCGAGGCGGCTGAGCGCGGCTTCGCTCTCGACCCGTCCAGTGGTCGCGTCGGCCGCCCGCTGGCATTCCTGCTCGAGCTTCTCGCGCGTCTCTTTCAGACTCTGAGCGGCGTTCTCGACGGCCGTCTGCGCCTGGCGCAACGCTTCGGCGCGCTCACGGACGACGGCCCGGGCGTAGGCGTTGTAGGTCCGCTGGTGAAAGCGGCGCACGCGGTCGCGCACGTCGCGCAGCCGACCCAGCCCGCGCTCGAGCGTCTCGATCTGCTCGAGCCCGCCCGCCAGGCGCCGCATCAGGTTCTCGTCGATCGTCGGCAGTCCAACCGAGAGCTGCTGGGCGACGCGGTCGGGATCAAGCGTCTTTGACAAGTGGGGGCGGCGCAGGTCGCGCATCAGCCGCAACATCGTCTGGTACTGCTCTTCGCTGGAGAACCCGAACAGGAGGTCGTTGAGGCGCCTGCGGTAATCGCGCTGGCCGTCGAGGATCTCGCCGTCCTCGCCGACCGCCGCCGCCAGGTTGGCGCGCGAGATCGGCTCGCGGCCGCGCAGGAGCTGAAGGTCTGAGCCGACCGAACGACCGCGGACGACGAAGTACCAACGCGTGATGTCCGGCAGCGCCCGGTTGGCCCGCATCCCGATTCCGGCTGTCAGCCGCTGGAGCGCGCCGGTGACGTCAAGGCGCTCGAACTCGATCCAGACGTACCCGACCCGCTTCTCGTCCTCGGTGCAGCCGACGAGGTTCCACTTCATGTCCTTGTAAGACCCACCGAACGGGTCGAGCTTGTTCGGGCTGATGTCGCCGTCGAGACAGAACGGCAGGAGCAGCTCGAGCGCCTTCGTCTTCCCGGACGTGTTGTGGCCGCGGAGAAGAAGCCGGCCGCCGGCGAAGTCAAACACCTGTTCGGCGTACTCGTAGAGATTGATGATCCCCGCTCGCCGCGGGCGCCAGCGGTTGGAGCTCGGACTCATCACTGGGCTCCTGGGATGCGGAGCGATGGGGAGCGAAAGCGACCGGCCAGCGGGCTCGGCTTCAGCGCGCCGGTCGCCGTGCGGCGGACAAGATCGCAGGCGAGCAGCACCTCGGTCGCCGCCTCGGCCAAGCTGGCGACCTGTGCCGGGTCGTCGGCATCACGGCCCCAGTGCTCGCCGTGCCGGCGCACCAGCGTGCGGACATGCTCGCGGACCGCCTCGCGGCTGAGCTCGCCACCCGGCCCGCAGGCGGCGAGCGCGTCGCAGAGGAGCAGGGCGAGTTGCTTGACGGTCGCGTTGGATGGAAACGGCAGATCGGTGAAATGGCGGTCATCGCAGATGAGGGCGCTCCCCTCCCGGCGGCGCTCGATCTCATACCCAGTGGCGGTCGCGACGGCATCCTCGATCCGGGCGCGCTGCCCGAGGAAGTAGGCGCGGTCCTCCTCACCGAGGTCGGCGAGCAGCAGCGCTGGGTCCTCGGCCAGCACGCGCGTCAGCCGCTCGAATCGGGCCCGGTTCTCACCCTCTGGCGTCGGCGCGTAGCGGCTGGTCTCATCGGTCAAGTCATCGAGAGTCCTGGCGTCCAGCGCGGCGGTGGGGTCGCGCAGGAGCAGCGCGAGTCGCCGGTGGTCGATCGTGAACAGCGCCTCATCCTCGTTCTGGTCGCGTCGGGCGTAGCTATCCCGCGATCCCGAGGTGTGGGTCAGGACTCCCCAGTGGCAGAGGAGGTCGAGCCCGTCGGCGAACGCCACGCGCTCCCGGCGCTCCCTGAAGTCGACCGTGACGGGCGGATCGACGTCGGCGGCCGCGCGCTCGGCGTCACGCGCGAGCTCGGCAATCGCAGTCTGAGCACCGCTACGTTCGAGAGCGACGAGCGTCAGGAGCACGAGCAGGCAGGCGCGGTCAGTCAGCTGCGGCCATTCGTCGGGCGGCCGCCGGCGCCCGCTGACGGATGCCGGTGGGACGCGTATTGGCCGGTGGCGCCCGGCGGGGGTGGGTGGGCCGGCGGCGCGGGCGGCGGTGCTCCCGACCTCGAGCTGATAGCCGTGGGTCGACTGCAGGGTGGCGGCCAGCTCGCGTTCGTGGCGGCGGACGAGAACGTACTCGGGCGCCCGGGCATCGAGGAACGGCTCGGCCAGCAGCGCGCGGATCGCCCGCGTCCGCTCGGCCCGGTCATCGAGCTCCCGGAGGGTCACCGCCGGATCACCTCGAGCGCGAAGTCGGGCAGGTCAAGCGTGCCGTGGGGGGCCCGGAGCTTCGTGCGCTCCGCACCCGGATCGCTTGGCGGGCGGAGCACGATCGTGGCGCGTCCATCGGTTGACACAGCGCGGCGGCTGCCGTCGGGGGTGGGTGGTGATTCGTAGGCGCGGCCGATCCAGGCAAGCAGGTGAACGAACTCCCGTGCGTCAACCCGTGCGAGGGCCGACAGGGACGTCGGTCCGCGGGCCGAGAACCGCGCGAGCAGCTCGTCGAGCTCGCGCTGCTCGGCCTGGCGGCGCTGCTGAAGTCGGCCGCGGCTCTCGGTGAGGTCAGCGATTCGCGCACTGCGTGCGGTACCCGGCTTTCTGGATCCAGGAGTTCGCAGGTAGGCGACGACCGGCGCCGGCGGGGCGGTGAGCCACGAGGTCCGCCCGGCCTCCGCGATCTGATCGGCGTCGGCCTCGGGCACGCCGACGTGGCGGGGGGTGCGCAGCCCGAACGCGGTGCGTAGCCACGCGGTCGCGTCGCCGGGCGGCGCCGCGGCGACCTGCGCCGCTAGGTGAAGGAGTACGCCGGCCCGGTCAATCCGCGTGGAGCGCCGGTCGATCAGCCGCTCGGCGATCGCGAGCACGGCACGGATCGCGTCGACGACTTGGTCGTTCAGCGTTCGCCACGGCGAGGCGGTCTCGTCGCCGCCGAGAAACCAGGACTGGAGGCCGTGCCAGCGGGCCAGCAATTCGGCACGGCGCCGGTCCTGTTGGTCCTGGACCGACGCTCCTCCCGGGAGCGCGACGAACTGCTCCGCGGCGACAATCGTGGTGACGAGGTGCGCGGGGTCCCTGATCTCGATCTGCTCCAGGATGGCGAGGATCTCCGTGGAGTACTGCATACGGCTGCGCTTGAAGCCCTGCAGGTGCTCGAGCAACGCCGCCTTACCGCGCTCGAATTCATCCTCCCCGACTCGTTCCACCGTGCGCATCAGGTCGCCGAGCGACCGCATGAACGAAAGCGCACCCTGGTGCAGCTGCTCGACTTCGGCCAGCAGTGACTCGAACAGGGCTCGTAACTCGGTCCCGTCCGGGTTTGGCTTGACGAGCTCGCCGGCGAGCATCGCCAGCGCGTCGCGGATCCGCGGCAGGCGCGCGGTGTCGAGCCGCCCGATCTCCTCGCCAAGCGCGTCTAGGCGCTGCAGAAGCTCCTCGGTCAGCCGTCCTGCCGGCGTGACGTCATACGTGTAGCGGTTGCGGCGCCACTCGGCGGCGCTTGACGCGAGGCTCGCATCGTGATCTGCCTCGACGGCGCCCCAGTGACTGAGGGCGCGCAGGCGCTCATCAAGCCAGTCGACGTCGACATTGCGGGCGTAACGCTCACGGAGCCGGTCGGCGACCTGGGCCGGGCGCAGCCGCAGGCCGAACGCCTGGTGCTCCAGATACAGGATTCGCATGATCCGGCGGTAGGTGTCGGCCCCGTCTCCGATCGCGTAGCTGAGGACGGGCTGAGCACCGAGTCGTTCGCCGGTCGTTATCTCGGCCCGGTTGACAGGTGGTACTTCGTCGTCTCGAGTTGCGAGCCCGGCAATCCGAAGGCCCGTTTGGAGCAGCGAGTCCGAGAGTTCAGCCTGCATGGTGATCCCGATCGCGGTCGGGCAGCGGCTCCGCATCGATCAGCCCCGAGAGGCGGATCTGCTGCACACTCCACGGTGCGGGAGCGCTGCGCGCGAGCTCGTCGGCCGCCTCGCGCACGGCAGATCCCAGCTCGACGTGTGCGTCCGCGAGTCTCGCGATCCCGCGCTGCTCCTCGACCGTCAGTCGATGCGGCGAAACGTTGCCATACCGACGGCGCTCGACGGCCGAGACGCGTTCGCGGGCCGCGGCATCGGTCAGCGTCCTGGCGCCGAGATGCAGCAGCCCCACACCGCCGCCGTCGCCCGCTGGGGGCTGCGTCCATGCTGTCCGGGCTGCGGCCAGCGTCTCGGTCGCGAGGTCATAGGCGAGCGCGGCGTCGCGGACGCACCGCAGGAAGATCATGACGAGCGGAGACATCCAGCGCCGACCGAAGCTCTCCCACCCTTCCTGGGCCTCTCTCGGCGCCACACCCATGATCGAAGGTTCGCGCATAGGCCGGATGGAAAGTATCCGCGGCGATATTCCTCGGCCGCTCACTCCGGAGTCGTCTTGACCTTCTCGAGGGCCCTGCCACGAGGGCACTGCCACGAGCGCCGTTGTCGCGCCGAAGGCTCGTGCGACGATGGCAACTCAGGGCAGCCGTCCGACGGGTGGGGTTGGGGGCCTATCCTCGTGCCATGATCGATCTGAGTTCTGACTTCGGTGCGCGTGCGGCGCGTCACCTGCGTGAGGAGATGGTCGTCTGGCTCACCACGGTGACGCGCAGGGGGGCGCCGCTCCCGAGCCCGGTGTGGTTTCTCTGGGATGGCGAGCAGTCAGTCCTGATGTACAGCATGGCAAGCGCGCGGATCGCCAACCTAGTGGGAAACCCGCGGGTGACGCTGAACTTCGGTGGCGACGGGCATGGTGGCGACATCGTCGTCTTCTCCGGGACCGCGACGGTCGATCCGGAGCTTCCGCGCGCCGACGCCAACGAGGCGTACGTGAGCAAGTACAGCGAGGGCATCGCCCGGATCGGCTTGGCCCCCGAGACGTTCGCCCAGCGATACAGCGAGCCGGTTCAGATCATGCTCACCGGGCTACGCGGGCACTGATCGCGGACGCGGCTCGGGCACGACGCGCGGCGTGGCCGCCGCCCCAGGCCGCCGGCAAGGGCACGATCCTTGGTCGCCTGCGACTCGCCGGCCGTCGCCAGGCTGCGACAGCTGCCCCGCAGAACGCCAACGACGATCATCGATGGAAGCAATGGCAACGAGCGCCACGACTCAGCGTAAACGTAAAAAGGTGGGGCTCCCGGCATCGATGTAGGTGGTCCATCGTCGCGCTTCGCGGGGTGAGCAGGGCGTTTGGCGTCTGAGTACCGTCCGGACCTTGCTGCCGGTATCGACCCCGTGCTTGTGGCGGAGCGCGGTCGCTGCGAGAGGGGTCGCTCGCCGGCATGGATGGGGCTGGCGTCGCGGCCGCGTTGAGGGTGACGCGCCCGCCGTCCTGGCTGTGCAAGCTGCTGGCTGTCAAAGGTCAAGCGGCTTGCAAGGAGGACGACGATGCAGGTCAACGCGGGATTCTCGCGTCTGTTGCGCCTGGACGGGATCTGGGTGCGCGAGGTGCGGTTCGAGACCCACCCGGTGGTGGTGTCGGTGGCGCTGCGGCGCCGACGGCTGCGCTGCCCGCTGTGTGGGCGAGGGCAGCGTTCCGTTGGTACGCATGGGTCCGCGTCTCGTAGGTCCCGGAGTCAGGGCCAAGCCAAGAGAGCCCCACGTCGAGCGTGACGCTGTCGTCGAGCAGTGTGTAATTGGGGAACACCCCAGCGCGCTCGAGCACACTGATCCAGTAGTCGCCCTGGAGCTCGGCGCGCTCTGCCTTGGCGAGCCGCAGCGACGCCTGAGCCGAGCGGCCGCGGGGGCCTCAGCTTGGCCCCTGCTCAGCTTGGCTCCGGCTCAGCCGGCGCCTCCTCACCCTGGTCGTCGACCCAATGATCCAGGCGCTTCCACCACTCGTTGAGCCAGTCCGTCTGTGCCTGCTCCCCCTGGGGCCGATCTGCTGCGGCGACGAGCCACATCCGGGTTCTGAGCGTGCGGCCGATCGGCGTCTCACGCCAAAGCTCGCGGGGGAAGGCCGCCAGTCCCAGCCCGGTGTGGGCAGCGAAGATGACGTCCGCGTCCGGCCTGGCCGCCAGCGCCGCCAGCGCCCCGGCGGGGTGCGGCGGGAGCATGTGGGTCATCTGCTCGGCGGCCGCGGCCTGGCGGCGCTGACCACTTCGGCGCAGGTGCTGCAGGGCGCGGCGGCGACGCTCGGCGGTGAAGTTGCCGCCCTCCGGGAACAGCACCAGCACCCCACGGGGTCCAAGTCCGGCGGTGACGACCTGGATCTGCGCTTCGCAGTCCGCGGCGTCGGAGGTGTCGAGAACGGCGTGCGGCATCCGATGGCCGATCAGGTCCACGCACGGATCGATCGTCAGTGTCTCCTTGAACACCACGCTCGGCGCGCGGTGGTAGCGGGTGAGCAGCTGGTCGACGAGCAGCACCGTGTCGCCCGGGCCGGCGTGGCGGCTGAAGAACAGCAGCGGCTTCTCTTCGGACAGTGCCCGCTCGGCCTCAGGCGAGGGTTCGAGGACGATCTCGATGCGCAGCAGCGTCAGCACGCGCTGGGCGAAGCCGTGGACAAACCAGCGCAGCAGCCGCAGATGCAGCCGCTGTGAGCGAGACGAGTCGATTCGCGCGCCAAAGCCGTAGACCAACCACAGCCCTCCGCAGGCCAGCAGGACCAACAGCTCGCGCGCCAGGTAGGCGATCACCAGCTTGGTGAACAGGAGCGGCTGGGGCCGGCCGGTGAACGCCGCCGCCAGCGCCGCCATGGCCAGCAACAGCGGGCTAACGAGCAGGCCCATCGCCGCCACCACCAGCCAGGTTGCGACCGTCAGGGGTCGGCGAATCGCGGTCGGGGCCATCACCGAGCCCGCAGGTAGGTCAGTGATGCCTGATAGGAGATGTCGATCTGCTGAGCGACCGACCGCGCGATTCGTCGCAGCCGGATCTGGCCGGAAAGATCGTTGTAGGCCGGTGCTGCGGAGCCACCGGTTGGCAGCACATGCAACCGCACGCCGTCGGGGAGGGACTGCAGGTCGTGCGCGAACCGGTGGCGGCGCGCGACTTCGAAGGCCACCAGCCCGACCTCCCATGGCCACCGCGGCGGCTGCAGCGGCTTCTCGAGCCGGCCGACCTGCAGCACGTAGATCTCGCGGGCGCCCAGGGCGACCGCGCGAGCCACCGGGATCGAGTTGACGATCCCGCCGTCGATGAAGTGCTCACCGTCGATCTCGACCGGGGGGAGGATGCCGGGCACCGCGCACGAGGCGAGCACGACGTCAGCCAGCTCGCCGCTGTCGAACCAATGCTCCGCAGCGCGCTCGATCGACGCCGCCACGCACTGAAACGGCACCACCAGATCCTCGACTCGCCGGCAGGGCAGCGCCTCCACGAGGCGAGATCGGAAAGGCTCCGGCGATTCGAGATGTGTTCCTGAGCGAACCAACGTCGTGACCCGCCGCAGAACGTTGGTGGCAGAGATCTCCGACAGGTCGGCTTCCTGCCAGAGGCGGCTGAGTCGCTGCACCCCTTCCGCGGTAGGATCGGCCGCAAACAGAGCGCCGTTGACCGCCCCGATCGAGGTCCCCAGCACTAGCCCAGGCGAGATCTCGCACTCGGAGAGCGCGTGGAGCATACCCACCTCGTGCGCGCCGAGGATCCCGCCGCCTCCGAGCACGAACGCGACTGCCGCGGGGTCGTCCGTGACGTCCATTACCTCGTGCTACCCGGCGGGCGCTGGTCAGTAAGCCCGGCGCTGGCTCCGATGACGCATCGTCAGGGCCCTGAACCCGGGGGTCAATCCTGAGGCTCTGATGACAATGTACCGAGTAGACGGTACAAAACAGTACCGGCGGACGGTACGGTGCTACGACGTCCCGTCGGTGAGCTCGGGCAGCGTCCGGTCCGCCAGCGGAGAGGCGCGCTTGAGCCATTCCGCGAACAGCGGATCGACGATGTGCCAGGCGCCGCCTCGCTGCTCGACGAGCCCGCGCCCCTGCAATCGCTCCAGCGCGGGACGAACCCGCGAGTGGCTGGAGAACCCGTACAGGCGAGCCACCGGACGGCTGCTGATCGTCTTGTCGCCGCGGTCAGCGAGCAGCTGGAGCGCCCGGATCTCGTTGACCTCGCCTTCGTCGCCGCTGATCAGGACGTTGAGGACCGCGGCGTATTCGGAGCGCTCGATCGTCTGCACGAGACGGTCGTGGGCCCGGATGACCGAATCGAGTGTCACCGGCTGTCCGGCGCCCGTGTCTGACCAGACCTCCCAGGCCAGCTGCTGGGTCCCTCGCGGGTGCGCGTGCGTGAGGTTGAGGAGGTGTCCGAGGGCCTGCTCGTCGGCCGGCTTGCCGGTCGCGGCGAACTGGGAATCGAGGTACTCGATGAAGTCGGTCCGGTCAATGACCGGGAGCTGCTTCTTAGCCGCCTCTCCGAAGATGGGCTGCTGAGAGTCCTCGAGCATCATCTTCAGGCATTACGGATAGACCCCGTGAAGAGCAGCGAGACGTGATTGGCGCCCGAGCCCATCAGGGCCGAGCGAATGATCGCGAGAGGCTCCCCGGGGCAATGCCGGAGCCGCTGGAATTCGTCAAAGATCACCACCAGGTGTGGGGACAGCGAGCGCAGGCTCGCGAGCTGGGCGTGCAGCGTCTCGGCGTCCTGCTCGGGCTGGGCGGCGGGGCGCCGCAGCGATCCCTTGATGACCAAGATGTCGAAGCCGATCTCCCTCTCGAGTGCGCCGATCTGGCGTTGTGCCGCGCGCCGCAGATGCTTGACCGGATGGCTGACCATCGCATCATGGACGCAGCCGATGAATCCTGGCAGGCTGACCACGCGGTGCAGGTTGATGGTGACCACGTCGAACGGCGGGGCGTCGTCGCCGTGGGACTTGCCGAGCTCGAGAGCGAGCTGGTTGGTGAACGTCGTCTTGCCGGTATCCCTCGGTCCGAACAGGGCGACGTTCGTCTGCGCTTTCAACGTCAGCGCGACCGCATGAGCGAACGGCTCCATGCCGACGATCTTCGCGGGATCGTCGAGCGGTAGGTCCCAGATGAACGGGTTGAGCGCCACGACCCCAAATTGCACCTCCTGCTAGGTACAAGTCGGTACGCGCTCTGCGGTACATCGCCCAAATAGAACTGAAGGGGATTGGAGGCGGCGAGGATGTGGGCCGGGCTCCCGCGCGCTCGGGCAGCGGGGCTACGACGCCGCTGGCGCCAGGGGCGGGGTATCCGCCCCGTCGGGGTCGCTCTCGACCTCGTGCAGGGCACGAGCGAGCAGCCGCCACAGCGTGGCGCGTTCCTCGGCGTCCAGCGCCTGCAGAACCTGGCTCTCGACCTCCTTCATCGCCTGTCCGGCCCGGGACAGGGCGTCGCGGCCGGCGGCAGTGATGTGGACGCGGTGGCGACGGCGATCCTCGGCATCGCGTCGCCGGACGAGATAACTACGGTCCTCGAGCTCGTTTAGGAGCAGGACGACATTCTTGGCGTCCATGCAGAGAGCGTCGACGAGCTCCTGCTGCGGCGTTTCGTCATGGTCACCCAGGTAGCTCAGGGCCATTACCAGGCGCAGGTCCATTCCCAGGTGCTCGGGGCCGCTGCGCCGCACCACCTGCTTAGCCAGCCGCGGCAGCAAGAACATCGAGCTGGCAGGACAAGCGGGGTCTTGAGGCGAGCTCATGGCTGCACGAGTATAGCGAGTTTCGCGCATCGTGGACGCGTCGCTGATGATAGCTGGTTCGCGATTGATACCTTTTCAGGACTGATACCTGTACCGCGGATCATCCGTGCTAGGCTGTGCATCACATGCAACCCGAAGGAGTCCAGATGAGCATCACCAGCCCGGCGACCAGCCGCCCCAACCGGTGGACGGTCCTCGCCCTGCTCGGCATTGCCCAGCTGATGGTCGTGCTCGACGCGACGATCGTGAACATCGCCCTGCCTTCCGCGCAGCGGGCGCTGCATTTCTCAAACGACAACCGGCAGTGGGTCATCACCGCCTACGCGCTGGCCTTCGGCAGCCTGCTGCTGCTCGGCGGCAAGCTCGGTGACCTGTTCGGGCGCAAGTGGACGCTGATCGGCGGCCTCACAGGCTTTGCCGTTGCGTCGGCGATCGGCGGCCTCTCCCAATCCTTCGGGATGCTGGTCGGCGCCCGCGCGCTGCAGGGGGCCTTCGGTGCAATTCTCGCTCCGTCAGCGCTTGGCCTGCTGACGGTGACCTTCCAGGGCTCTGCGGACCGCCCCAAGGCGTTCGGAATCTTCAGCGCGATTGCCGCCGGCGGCGCCTCCGTCGGGCTGCTGCTCGGTGGCGTGCTCACCCAAGTCATCTCGTGGCGCTGGTGCCTATACGTCAACCTGCTGATCGCCGTGCCGACCGCGATCGTGGCCTTCCGGCTGCTGGGCAACGAGCGCCAGTTGGCCCGGCCGCGCCTCGATCTCCCGGGGACCGCCCTGGCCTCCGGTGGTCTGTTCGCTCTCGTCTACGGCTTCTCCAACGCGGAGACGCACTCGTGGTCGCATCCGGTCACGATCGTGGCCCTCGTCGCCAGCGCCCTGCTTCTCGGCAGCTTCGTGGTGCTGGAGCGGCGTGTTGCCGATCCGCTGCTGCCGCTGCACATCATCTGGGACCGGGCCCGCGGAGGCGCGTACGCGACGATCGCCCTCGCCGGCTCAGCCGTGTTCGCGGTCTTTCTGTTCCTCACCTACTACCTGCAGCAGAACCTCGGCTACTCCCCGTTGAAGACGGGTCTGGCCTTTCTGCCCATGACCGCGGGGATCGTGCTCACGGCGACGACGGTGCAGACGCGGGTTCTGCATCGCACCGGCGCCAAGCCCCTGGTGATGGGGGGGATGAGCCTCGGAGTGATCGCCATGCTCCTGTTCACTCAGCTGAGTCCCGACAGCGCGTACGTCCCCCAGGTCCTGCCAGGGCTGCTGCTCACGGGGGTCGGCATGGGCTGCATCTTCGCCCCCGCGTTCTCGACGGCGACCCTCGGGGTCAACAACAGCGACGCCGGGATCGCCTCGGCGATGGTCAACACCTCACAGCAGGTGGGAGGCTCGGTGGGGACCGCCCTGCTGAGCACGATCTTCGCCAGTGCCGCCACCAGCTTCGCGTCCGGCCACGCCCGGACAAGCGGGCTGGCCACCGCGGCGTCGATCCACGGCTACACGACCGCCTTCGCATGGGCCGCCGGCCTGTTCGCGGCCGGGCTGCTGGTGGCGATCTTCGTCCTCCCCAGCGATGGCGCCGCCCGCGCCCGCGCCGCCCAGGCCCAAGCCAGTAACGACCTCAAGTTCAGCCTGGAGACCACATGAGCACACGATCCATCCGCACCCCCTCCCGCGCCGGCGACGTCCCCTCCGCGCGCGCGGCGCGCCGGGTCACGGCGCACCGGCGGCCGGGCCCGGCCCTGGCGCCGGCCGCTGCCGAGAGTCCCGTCCGCAGCGCTCGTCCGGCGCGGTCGAGCGGTGCGCGCATCCTGCGCCGGTGGTCGGTCGCCGAGCTCGTGGCCCGTGCCGCCGCCGAGCCTCGAGTGGTCGCCTAGCCCGCGGCGCGCGTCGCTCACCCGGTCGTTCAACTTGTCCACCACTGCTCCCGCAGCCAAGCCGCCGGTGCCCGCAGTCGCCGGCATGTCGGTCCGGGACGCCGGCGCGCCGGGGCGCCGGGAGCCGGCGCAGCCTCTGGCGCCGGCGCAGCTCGAGCGTCATGACCTGCGCCGCCAGCTGCTCACCGTGGCACTGCTCGCCGTCTGCGTGGGGACGATCCTGCTTGCGGTCCCCGACCTGCGGCCGGTGTTGCGCGAGATCGCCGACATGAATCCGGCCCTGGTCGTCGTCGCGGTCGCCCTGGAGCTCGCCTCGTGCCTGGGCTTCGTGATCATCTTCCGGCGGTTCTTCGGACCGGTGCCGAGCGCGGTGGCCCGGGAGCTGGCGTGGTCGCAGATGGGCTCCGGCGCGCTTCTGCCCGGTGGCGGCGTCGGCGCCCTCGCCGCCGGTGGCTGGCTGCTCCATCTCGCCGGCATGCCCACCCGACAGATCGTCCAGCGCTCCAGCGGCCTGTTCTTTCTCACCAGCGCGATCAACGTGATCATGCTCGGCGCGGGTGGCATCCTACTGCTGCTGGGGATCGGCGGCGGTCCCCACGATGCGCTGCGCGCCGGTCTTCCCGCCGTCGCCGCCGTCGCCGCCGTTGCCGCAATCATCCTCGCGCTCGGGGTACCGAGGCTCACGCGCCACGTCTCCCGCCGGCGCCCGCGCGCGGCATGGCTTGATGACCTGGGCGCCGGCATTCCCGCCGCGCGAGATGCGCTGCTGCGCCCCAGCTGGCGCCTGCTCGGTGCCCTCGGCTACCTGCTCTTCGACGTCGCCGTCCTCTGGACGACGCTGGCCGCGGTCGGCCCGGCACCGCCGGTGGCGGCGCTCGTGGTCGCCTACCTCGTCGGTTACCTCGTCAACGTTCTTCCCGTCCCTGGCGGCATCGGCGTGCTCGACGCCGGGCTGGTCGGCGCCCTGGCGCTGTATGGGCTTCCTCTCGCACACGCCGCCGCGGCTGTGCTCGTCTACCACGCGATCGCGTTCTGGATCCCCACCCTCGGCGGGACGCTGGCCTATGGGCGCTTGCGGCCCCGGTTGGCTTCGCCGGCGCGGGAAGCGGCGTCGGCGGACTCGTAACCCGGCGCCCCGAGGTGCGCAACTTCGGCCTGAGCCGGTCTTCTACGCCGGTCCGCGCCCGCGGTCGGTGGACGCGTACCGCCGGGAGCGGCACGAACAGATGTTTGCATCCCAGCCGTTCGGGTACGACCTATATGACGGTAGTGTAGCTTCGAGGCGCTGTTGGCAATGCCGCCTCGCGCGTCCCCGGGTTGCCACCGCCCGTGGCTCCCCAGGGTGTGGCGCCAGCGGGCGGGCACGCCGTCACCGATGACCCCCCGATTTCGACCCGAGAGCGAGCAACGTGACCGATTTCGAGCAGACTGAACAGACCACCGGAGGCTTGATCGGCAAGCTGGCCGGAAAGGCCAAGGAGGCCGCGGGCGCCCTGAGCGGCAACAACGACCTCGCGCGGGAAGGACGCCTGCAGCAGGTGTCCGTCGACGCCGAGTCCGAAGCCGGCGCTGCGGCCGCGCAGGCTCGGCAGGCTGACGCCGAGGCGTCACTTGAGGCCGAGCGCGCCGAGGTCGAGACCGAGCGCGCCCGCCTGCAGAACGAGCTTGCGGCCGACAAGCGCGAGGAGCGTATCGAGGCCGAGCGCCACAGCGCCGAGGAGCGCGCCAAGGCGATCGCCGAGCAGGAAAAGGCCGCGGCCGAGCGCCAGCGCGAGCAGCAGAAGTCAGCGGCCGACCGAGCCGAGACCGAGGCCGAGCGCGAGCGGATCGCCTCTGCCGAGCAGGCCGTCCGCCTCGAGCAGCAGGCGCGACGCGCCGAGGCCAAGGCATCCGAGATCGATCCCAAGGAGAACGCATGAACGCGAGGACCATCCCCAGAGTCGTCATCGATAGCTACCTCACGGTGGTGCGGATCCCGATCGATGCCGCCATCGAGCGCCTGCCCGGCAACGGCACCGGCGTGGGGCCGACCGTCCGCGTGATGGTGGACCGGGCCGACGCGTCGTTGCGAGCCGCGGTCGCCTCTGTACTCGGTGACCGCAGCCTGGCGGCCGACGCCAACCAGCGAGCCGCGGCGACCGAGCAGCGCGAGCGGGCCCTGCGCCTGCGCGAGCAGGCCGACCAGATCGCCGAGCAGGCCGACGATCGGCTCCAGCAGCGGGAGGCTCAGGCCGAGCGCCGGCGCGTTCAAGCCGAGAAGAAGGCCAAGGCGGAACGCGAGCAGGCCGACCGCGACCGCGCGGAGATGACAAAGAAGGCGGCCGCTGCTGAGCGCAAGCGCAAGCAGGCCAACCAGCGGGTCAAGGCCCAGTCGACCGAGAAGATCACCGCGCGGGCCCGCAAGGAGAAGCTCGAGGCGCTCGACGCCAAGACCGAGTCGCTGGCTACTCAGGAGCAGGCGCTGACCGCCGCCGATGAGGCCCGGCGCCTGCGCGAGGCGGCCGGCGCCGCCAAGTCGGACCGCAAGGACAACCACCGATAGGCGCGACCGCGCCCAGCGGGGCGGTAACTCAGCGTCGGGCGGGACGGCTTGTCACCCGAAGGTCGGAGCTCGAGTCACCTCCCCGCTGTGTCGCTCGTACTGACCCGGAGCCCTCCGCCTGGAGGGCACCGTCGTTCAATTACGACTCGGGACTATCTGCACGCGCGTTGTGATGTGATCTTTGTGTTCCGCGGACTGAGGAACACTCAGGGGGCTCCACGCCACCGCTGAGGTCGCACGCCGGCAGCCACCATCAGGCCCGGGCGCTTCGGATCCTGAGTGCCGTCACTGTGACGAGCGCAGGATGCGGGAGCTCCAACACGTCGCTGAGCTCCTGCACTGACATCTCGCCGTACTCGGTCAGACAGGCCAGCAAGCGGACCCTTGACGGCTCCACCAACGCTGAGAAGCGTCGGCGACCGCCCCCGGCGATGAACTTCGCGCTGATGTTCGCGCTCGGCATCGTCCTCTTGAACGACCGGCGTAACTTTTCGCGTCTTCAACCAAGTAGTGGTACACTCGGGACATGGTCCCCTCCAATTCACCGGTCCCCGGCGATCTGGCCGCTCTCATCGCCGCCCGCTTCGCCGCGCTCGCCGAACCGACTCGCGTCCGCATCCTCGATCTGCTGCGGCGCCAGGGGGAGCTGTCGGTGGGCGAGATCGCCGAGCAGCTGAGCGCGGGCTACGCGAACGTCGCCAAGCACCTCGGGCTGCTGCACCGCGAGCGGATCGTCGGTCGCAGCAAGGACGGCACCCGCGTCATCTACCGGATCGTCGATCTCAGCGTGCTGCGGCTTTGCGAGGAGGTCTGCGGTGCGATCGAGCAGCAGCACGCCGAGCTCACCGAGCTGCTGTCAGGCCGTCAATTCACCGCCGCCGCGGCGGACCCCCACGAGGAGGAAAGCAGATGATTTTTCGACAGATCACTCACGATGATCTCGGCTGCGCGTCGTATCTGATCGGCGATGAGAAGGCCGGCGTTGCTGCCGTGGTCGATCCGCGGTTTGAGATCGACGAGTACCTGGATCTCGCGCGCTACATGGGCGTCAGCATCGAGCATGTGCTGGAGACCCACAATCATGCCGATCATGTCTCCGGGCACGGGCGCCTGGCCGCCGCGACCGGAGCGACAATCCACGTCCACCGTGATGCGCGGCCCGACTATGACCACGAGCCGTTTGACGACGGGTGGGAGCTCGAACTCGGCGCGCTGAACGTCCGTGCCCTGCACACGCCGGGTCATCGTCCTGAGCACACTGCGTTTGCGTTGATCGACACGGCCCGCAGCGACGAGCCGTGGGCGGTGCTCAGCGGCGACACGCTGTTCGTCGGCGACGTCGCCCGTCCCGATCTCGCGATCGAGAAGTCAGAGGGCGCACGCGGGATCTTTCAGTCGCTGCACAGCCAGCTGCTCAACCTTCCTGACCACTGCGAGGTGTGGCCTGGTCACCTGGGCGGTTCGATGTGCGGCGGTCCCGGGATGGACATGAAGGTCTCGACCACGATCGGCTATGAGCGCGCCAACAACGATGTCCTCTCGATCGCCGATGAGGATGAATTCGTCAAGCAGGCGCTTGACAAGCTCGGTCCTCAGCCACCCAACTTCCAGGCTATTGTCGAGATGAACAAGGGCCCGCTGCTGACCGACGGGGTTGAGCTGCTCCGGCTCGCTCCCCGTCAGGTTGAGCAGAAGCGTTCCAGTGGCGCGCTGCTGGTCGATGTGCGAACCGACCTGCAGTTCGATGAGGCGCATATCGCGGGGGCGGTCTGCATCCCGCTGATGCGCGCCGGGTTTGGGTCAAAGCTCGCCTGGGTGGCTGACCGTGATCAGGAGATCGTCCTGGTCGGCCGCGATGACGAGGACGGGCGGCATGCCGGTAGCCTCGCGGTCGCGGTCGGGATCCGCAAGCTGGGCGGCTTTCTGCACGGCGGGATGACGAGCTGGCGCCAGGAGAAGCGTCCCACCGATTGCATCGAGCGTGAGACGGTCGAGCAGCTTCACCAGCACACCCAGGATGACAAGACCCTCCAGGTCCTCGATGTCCGGGATGACAAGGAATGGGACCAGGGCCACATCCCGGGCTCGGTGCTCAAGACCTGGCACGACATCACCGAGATCCCCGCCGGCATCGATCCCCAGCTGCCCGTCGCCGTCATCTGCGGCTCGGGTCAGCGCGCCGCGACTGGCGCGAGCCTGGTCGGGCGTTTCGGTGCCAAGCGGGTGATCCATGTCGTCGACGGAGGCGTGCCGAAATGGGGCCGCCTGGGCCACCCACTGGAGCACAGCGAGCCCGCCTCCGCTACGGCGTGAGCACCGGAATGTCGCCTTTAGCGAGTCCCGACCTCGGCAAGAAGCTGATTGACCAGCTCAGGACGGTTCACGCGCTCAAGCGGGGGGCGCTGCGGATGTTTGACCCGATGCTGGCCGCGGTTGCCGCCGAGCGCGACGGTGGCGAGATGGATGAGGTGAGCGACCTGTTGGCCAAGATGCACCGCGCGTTCAGCGCCCACCGAGACCAGACGGCGGCAGACGTGTCGATGCTGGAGGCCCGATTGCGCGCGCTCGGTAGCACCCCGGCTCACGGGCGGGTCTTGGGGATCTCCGCCGGTGCCGCGGCGCGGGCGCGCGTGGGAGCGATCGGCGGTCAGAATCACGGCGCCAACGCGCGCGACGCGTTCGTCTTTGAGCACCTGGAGATCGCGCTGCTTGCCCTGCTGGAGCAGCTCGCCATCCGCTGTGGCGACGAGGCCACCGCTGAAGCGGCCCGCGAGGCCAAGGCCCACGACGAAGCGATGGCGGTGACCATTGACGGCAACTGGACCAATGTCCTGAGCCTGACGCTCGCCTCCCAGGGACTGCCCACCGCCCGCACCGACGGCCCGCGCCCTGGGCTTCACGCCGCCTCATGACGCGGCTGGGATTCGTGATCGACCAGCGCTCGTGCATCGGTTGCAACGCGTGCACAGTCGCGTGCAAGACCGAGCACGGGGTCGAGCTTGGGGTGTTTCGCACCTGGGTGAAGTACATCGAGCAGGGCGCGTTCCCGGACACCCGCCGGTTCTTCTCGGTGATGCGCTGCAACCACTGCGACGACGCACCGTGTATCGCGGTCTGCCCCGTGACGGCTCTGTTTCGCCGCGAGGACGGGATCGTCGACTTCGATCCTGAGCGCTGCATCGGATGCAAGGCCTGCCTGCAGGCCTGCCCGTACGACGCGCTCTACATCGACCCCAATTCACACACGGCGGCGAAGTGCAACTTCTGCGCGCACCGGGTTGACGCGGGGCTCAAGCCGTCGTGCGAGATCGTCTGTCCGACCCAGGCGATCATCTCCGGGGATCTGGACAACCCGGACTCCGAGGTGAGCCGCCTGATCGACACCGAGGCGTCCTACGTTCGCGCGCCCGAGCAGGGCACCAGCCCGAAGCTCTTCTACATCGGCGTGCATCAGGCCTCGATCAACCCGATCGCCGTGGGCGGCGGGGACGCTTACCTGACCACCGAGGTGCCCGACTCTCAGCGCGAGAAGCTCGCACCGCTCACGCCGGACGCGACCGCGACAGTGATGGCCGATGTCGAGCATCCGCCCCCGTGGGGTTGGCGGGTGGCGAGCTACTTCCTGACCAAGGGAGTGGCCGCCGGAGCGATGATGCTCGCCGTGCTGCTGCTGGTCATCGGCGCACACGGCTCAGCGCTGGCCGACGTCGTGCCGGGCGTCCTGGCGCTGGCCGGGATTGCCTTGACGGGCATCTTCCTGGTCTGGGATCTCAAGCAGCCACGGCGCTTCTATTACCTGTTCACGCGCCCGCAGTGGCGCTCCTGGCTGGCGATCGGCGCCCAGTTCATCAACGCCTCGGCGTTGATCGCGCTTGTGTTCACCGTCGCCTCGATCTTCGGGCTGCACGGGCTGCGCGACGCGCTGCGCTGGGCGATGGTCCCGGCCGGGGTGATGCTCGCCGGGTATACGGCGTTTCTGTTCAACCAGTGTGAAGGCCGGGACCTGTGGCAGAGCCCGATGCTGTTCGCGCACACGATCGTCAATGCGTTGCTCGCCGGCGCGGCGAGCCTCGGTTTGCTCGCCCTGTTCGTTCACGCTCCCGGACCTGACACGCGGGCGCTCGGTTGGACGCTCGCGCTCGGCGCCACGGCCAGCGCTGCCCTGATCGCTTTGGACTTGGCCGGCAGCCACCCGACCCAGCAGGCCGAGCGCGCAGCCCTGAACCTGTGGCGTGACCTGTACGCCAAGCGGTTCTGGGTCGGGGGCATCCTGATCGGGCTCGCCCTCCCCGCGCTGCTCTCCACGGTGTTCCTGGTGGCCGGCGGAACCGCGTGGCTGGCGATCGCCGGCGTGCTGGCGATGACCGGCCTGTGGTTCTACGAGGACGCGTGGGTCCGGGCCGGCCAGAGCGTCCCCCTGAGCTAGAGGAGCAAGCCATGTCCGGCGGCATCAATCGAAAGGGCGCGCGACGCCCGACCACCTACGGACCCAAGGACGCGGAGCTGCAGGCCTATCCGCCGATCCAGCAGTGGGATTCGTTCACCGAGTTCGACCCGGCGGCGTGGCCGCGCAAGGTCCCGCGCGAGTACATGATCGTTCCCACCGTCTGCTTTAACTGCGAGTCGGCCTGCGGACTGACGGCATACGTTGACAAGCAGACGCTGGAGATCCGAAAGCTCGAGGGAAACCCCCATCATCCGGGGTCACGCGGGCGCAATTGCGCCAAGGGCCCGGCGACGATCAACCAGATCAACGACCCCGAGCGGATCCTCTACCCGCAGCGGCGCAAGGGTGCCCGCGGTGGCGGGGAATGGGAGCGCGTCAGCTGGGATCACGTGCTCGACACGTTCGCCGAGAAGATGCACGACGCCTTCGCCGCCAATCGCCCCAACGACGTCATGTACTTCGTCGGGCGACCCGGGGAGGACGGGTTCGCCGATCGCTTCCTGGAGACCTGGGGGTGTGACGGGCACAACTCGCACACCAACGTGTGCTCCTCCGGTGGTCGGGCCGGCTACGGGTTCTGGTCGGGGACCGACCGGCCGTCACCGGACTACGCCAACGCGAAGTTCACGTTGCTGATCTCTGCGCACCTTGAGTCAGGGCATTACTTCAACCCTCACGCTCAGCGGATCATCGAGGGCAAGCACCGGGGCGCGAAGATCGCCGTGGTCGACCCGCGCTTGTCCAACACCGCCTCGATGGCCGACTACTGGCTGCCGACGTGGCCCGGGACCGAAGGCGCGCTGCTGCTGGCGATCGCCAAGGTGCTGCTCGACGAGGACCTGTATGACCACGAGTTCGTGCGCAACTGGGTCAACTGGCGCACCTACCTCCAGCACCGCGCCCCCGGCACCGAGGCGACGTTTGCGAACTTCATCCTCGAGCTGCGCCGCGAGTATGACCAGTACACCCCGGAGTTCGCCGAGGTCGAGACGGGCGTGCCGGCGGCGACCGTCGTCGCGGTCGCCCATGAGATCGCCGCCGCGGCGCCGGCGTTCAGCTCGCACATCTGGCGCGCCGCGGCGGCAGGCAATCTCCACGGCTGGCAGATCACCCGCAGCCTGTGGCTGCTCAATGTCCTGACGGGCTCCGTCGGCACCGAGGGCGGCGTGTCGCCCAACGCTTGGAACAAGTTCATCCCCGCCCCATGGCGTACGCCGACGGCCAACCTGCAGTGGAATGAGACCAACTGGCCGCGCGAATATCCGCTGGCGCACAACGAGATGAGCATCCTCTACCCCCACTATCTCCTCGACGCGCGCGCGAGCCAGGCGCTGCTTTTCACGCGCGTCCTGAACCCGGTTTGGACATTCCCTGACGGTTACTCGTGGATCCGCGCGCTCCGCGACGAGAGCAGGGTGCAACTCCACGGCGCCATGACCCCGACGTGGTCAGAGACGGCGTGGTGGGCGGACTACGTGCTGCCGATGGGTCACGGCCCCGAGCGCCACGACACCCACTCCTATGAGACCCACGCCGGCCGCTGGCTCGGGTTCCGCCAGCCCGTCCGCCGCGTCGCGATGGAGAAGCTCGGACAGGCAGTGGAGTTCACCTATGAGGCCAATCCCGGCGAGGTGTGGGAGGAGGGCGAGTTCTGGATCGAGGTGTCCTGGCGCGCTGATCCCGACGGGTCGCTCGGTATCCGTCAGTATTACGAGTCGCCCTACCGGGCCGGGGAGAAGATCCGCCTGGAGGAGTACTACCGCTGGATGTTTGAGAATTCCGTTCCGGGACTGCCCGAGAAGGCCGCTGCCGAGGGTCTGGAGCCGCTGGCCTACATGCGTAAGTACGGCTGCGTTGAGATCTCCGCCCCCGGCAGCGAATACGCGCAACACGAGAGTCTGGTGACCGACACCGAGGAGACCGACATCCGTGGCGTCGAGCAGACCGTCACCAAGCGCAGCTTTGATCCGGGCCACCTGCCGCTCACCGGGCGGCCCGACACGATCGCAACCGTTGTGGATGGTGTCGCGTGCCGCGGGTTCAACAGCCCGTCGCGAAAGCTCGAGCTGTACTCAGAGACGCTCGCGGACTGGGGGTGGCCGGAGTTCGCGACCCCCGTCTACGCGCGCAGTCACGTCCACCACTCGCTGATCAACCACGAGCACGGGGAATACGTGCTGCTACCGACCTACCGGCTGCCGACGCTGATCCACACCCGGTCGGGCAACGCGAAGTTCCTCAACGAGCTCGCCCACACCCACCCGTTGCTGGTCTGCCCCGAGGACGCCGAGCGGATCGGACTTGCCACCGGTCAGCTCGCCCGCGTCGAAACCGAGATCGGCTACTTCGTGATCAAGGCGATGGTCACCGAAGGGATTCGCCCGGGCGTCGTCGCCGCTTCACATCACATGGGCCGCTGGCGCCTCAAGGACGACCAGGGCACCGACCGCTGGTCTTCCGCGCTGGTCGACATGAACGAGCAAGACGATCGCGTCCGCTTCCGCCAGATCACCGGCGTCCAACCCTGGGAGTCGCAGGACCCCAGCTCCTCACGGGTGTGGTGGAGCGACGCCGGCGTGCACCAGAACATCACCTTCCCGGTTCACCCCGACCCGATCAGCGGCATGCACTGCTGGCATCAGAAAGTTCGCGTACGACCCGCGCTCGCGGATGACCGCTACGCCGACATCTACGTCGACGGTCACCGTGCCGCTGAGGTGGCCCGCAAATGGGAGTCGCTCACGCGCCCGGCCACTGGCGATCTGCGCCGACCGATCTGGCTGTTCCGACCCGTCAAACCGGTGCTGGACGCCTACTCCCTACCGCAGGACGAACAGACCCAGGGCGCTCGCTCGCGAGCGGCTGGGCACCGCAGTTCATCTGATCTCGCCGCCCAGGTGGACTGGAGTCCCGCGGAGGTCTGGGGCCCGCTCGACACGACACCTTCCGCCGTGATCGGTGGGAGCGAGTGACTCCGGTGAAAGAGCACAGCGCAAATCCACCGGGCCGGTCACGGACAGCGTGGCGCTCTCCACGCGGGTGGCGGCGACTGCGAACCCCCGTTCACCGCACCGGTGCGCCGGTCGACCCGCGCTTCAGCCTGGCCAACGAACGAACGTTCCTGGCGTGGAACCGCACCGCCCTGGCCCTGATCGGGGGTGGCTTGGTCGAGGCCCAGCTACTCCGGGCCGGCTCCAGCGCGTTGCGCGAGCTCGTCAGCCTCGTGCTGATCGGCCTGGGCGCCGTGATCGGCACCATCGGCCTCAAGCGCTGGCGGTCAAGCGAGATCGCAATGCGGCTCCGCGCCCCCCTCAACCCTTCGCCGGGCGCCCCGGCCTTTGTGGGCTTCTCAGTCGGAGTGGCCTCGGTGCTGATGATTGTCGTCGTCCTGATCGACCAGCTTCGGCCATGAACGATACCCGTCCGCCGAAGTTAGCGGGTGGGCGAGAGCGCGACGACTGGGACGACGGGGGAGCAAGCGAGCGTACGGCCCTGGCCTGGCATCGCTCGGCCATTTCGCTCCTGGCGATCTCCGCGCTCGTACTGAGAGCCGGCATTACTGGGAGCCTCGCCGTCCTCGCGATCCCCGTGGCCGGGATCCTGATGCTCAGTGCTGCCGCAGTCTGGCTGCTCAGCCGGCGGATCTACGAAGACCACGACAGGCCCGCTGAGAAGGGAGCCAAGCTTCACGAAACCGCGTTGCGCGCTCTCACGGCACTCACCCTGGCGGCCGCCCTCAGCGCCGCCGTCCTGGTCCTCGCGGGCTGACATCTCTCCGGTGCCATCCTCTAGCCACGTGACCCACAAGATCGACCACCCTGCGCCGTCACCCGAGCCCGATAGCTCGAGCGCGTCGGCGAGCGCGCAGGATTCCCAGTGCGAGCAAAGCCGCATCTCACTCTGGAGCCGCATACAAGCGCGCCTTGGTTTGGCGTCAGACCTGGATGACGTGGGCGACTCCCCGGACCCGCGGTTCACCTTCGCTAACGAGCGAACCTTCCTGGCCTGGGCACGTACGGGGCTGGCCTTGATCGGCGCCGGCGTCCTGGTGGCTCAGGAGCTTCGCTTCGGAATCGGAGGCGGGCATCTCGTTCTGGCGCTGCCCGCGATCGGTCTCGGAGGACTCCTCGGCGTAAGCGGCTACGTGCGCTGGCGATCCAACGAACGAGCCATGCGCCTCGGCGAGCCAATCGGGCAAGCACCGCTGGTGCCCCTCCTCATGATCGGCATTCTCATCATCGCAGCCCTCAGCGCAGTGCTGGTTCTGGTCGCGGCGCTCGTCAAGTGATCCTCTGACCTGCCCATCTCCAAGCGGTGGGCGTGCCGGCCCCCAGCGCCAGCAGTGTGGAAACCCCCGTAGCCAAGCCGCAGACTCGGGGGTGGAGCCCCGCGGACGCCTGGGTCCGCTATCTGAAGCCGGCGGCGATGCGTGCGACCCACGGAAGTAGCGAGCACGGTCATTCCTGTGATCGGACGGCAACCTCGATGCATGCCAGGATGTGCGCGTGAGTCCGACCGTCGTCCGCCATCCGATCTTTGCCCGCGTGTTCCATCGGCTCAGTGGGGTGATGGAGCGAGACGTGGGTGAGCATCGGCAGGAGATGCTGGCTGGCCTCAGCGGTCGGGTGGTGGAGATCGGCGCCGGCAACGGCATGAACTTCGCCCATTACCCAGCGACCGTCGACGAGGTGATTGCCCTTGAGCCCGAAGCGTACCTGCGCGCCAAGGCCGAGCAGGCGGCCAGCCGGGCGGCGGTTCATGTCACCGTGCAAGCGGGTGTGGCTGATGCGTTGCCGTTTGGAGCCGCGATGTTTGATGCCGCAGTGGCCAGCCTCGTGTTGTGCTCGGTGTCTGATCCGGCGACGGCGCTAGCCGAGATGCGCCGGGTGCTCAAGCCCGGCGCTGAGCTTCGCTTCATGGAGCACGTCCGCTCGGCGCACCCAGGCAAGGCGCGCGTGCAGCGCTTCAGCGACCGTTCGGGGCTGTGGCCGAGGGTGGCCGGCGGCTGTCATTGCGATCGCGACACCGTCACCGAGATCGCAGCGGCCGGCTTTCAGGTCATGCACGTTTGCAGCTACGACATCGGGCCCTCTTGGGCTCTCACCAACCCTCACGTGCGCGGCGTCGCGGCGTTGGCCTGACGCGGGCCAGCGATGGCGGCCGGCCGCTGGCCGCGACTACTTGGTGTCGAAGCTGTGCGGGGTTCCGTCGTCGGGATCGATCTGCTCTTCGCCTGCTCCGACTGCGCCCCGCTTGTGCCAGCGGGTCTTCGGGGTTCGACCGAACAGCTTCACCACTGTGAAGCAGACCAAGGCGATGACGAGCAACACGCCGATGGCATAGCCGATCCCAATCGCCACGCCACCCCCGGCCGCCAAGTACAGATTGGTCATATCAGGATCGTAGTCTCTCAGCCGCTCATGAGCGGCCCGCCGTAGCCCGTCGGGTGCGCGTGTGCCGTGGGCTATGGGGGGTAGCACTGACCGGAGTGGATCCGCTACCGACGCATCCCCGGGGTTCTGTCCAGGCTCGGCGGAGTGCTCTGCTCAGCGGGCTGTTGGTCGGGATCGGAGTCGTGGGCTTCATTGATGAGACGGTGTTTCATCAGCTGCTGCAATGGGACGCGTTCTACTGGGGCACCAGCCAGCACGGACGGGTGCTCAGCGATGGGCTCGTTCATGCGTTCAGCACGTGATCTTCCATCTTCATCTCGTCAACGAGAAGGTCTGCCCCCACTCTCAGGCCAACAACTCGGTCAGCACCTGCCACCGAGACATTCCGTTCGAGGTGGTGTGGATCGTTGCCGGCGCTTCGCTTGTCGCCGCCGGTGTCATATGGTGGAGACGCCTGGGTCAGACAGCTTGATCACGCGGCGCCGGCTGGAGCGAAATCCAGCGTTTGAGCCCTTGCCGTGGCCGGGCTCGCCCGGCTGGCCGACCGGCGTATGGGCTGCCGGAGAAGGATGATCAGGGCCCCGTAGAGGGCGACCGAGCCGATCAGGTTCATGACGCCTCCGGCGACGAACGCGCAGGCGAGCATCGGGACCCGGCGATTGACTGGTCAGTTTGCGCCGACAGTGCGCCGGAATCCCTGACCAGACTCGCGTACTGTGCGTAGAGCAGTCGGTGACGCGCGCGAGACGCCGCTCCCGCGTGCGGGAGTGGCCGTGGCCCAGGCCAACAACCCCGCCGGCGCCGTCCTCGCCAACCAGGCGCTCGGTGGGGTCGCTGAGTTCGCTGCGCAAGCGTCAAGCGGAAAGAGGGCCCCGGCTGCGCTGGCGGTTCGCTGCGGCGCGCGTTCCATGCGCCGGGCGGGAGGAACCTCGCCTCCCCGCCCGCAGCGCAGGCGTTCCGAGCGCGAGTGTTCGCCGCGCGGTGGGGATGATCGGCTTGAGGGGCAGACCGTCCAGCGCCGCCCGCGGTATGGCGGGCGGCGCTTGGGTCATGGGTCAGGGGTTGATGTTGAACGGGACGCGGACGATGTTGGAGATCCGGTTGCGGGGCTTGGCAGAGACCACGGCGGGGGCGGTGCCCTTGACGACGTAGACGGTCAGCGTGCTGTGGCCGGTGCCGAATATTGGCTTGCCGGGCTGCCAGGTGTTCCAGGTTTCGGCTTTGCCGCCGGTCACCTTGGCAACGCCGTTGATCTGAAACAGGCCGGCGAGGTTGGTGTTCGGCCCCTGGAACGGGGTGCCGGGCTTGTTCGGGGTGGTTGAGAGCAGGACGACCAGGCCGGGCGCTCCGGGATCAGGACCAGGGTGTGTTCCCCCCGGGCCCAGGGGGTCGTTGAAGAACGGCTTGTAGCCGTTGGCGGCGGAGAGCATGTGGTTGTACTTGAGCTTGGTCGCGTCCAGCGCAACGTCGACGATGAACCCGACGCCGCCGGCACCGGAGTGATCGCCGGCTCCGGGTGAGAACACACTCACCGCGATCGGCTGGTGGTCGGTGGGGGTTCCGTAGTGGGACGCCGCGAAGGCGCCGCCGGTGGCCAAGCCGCTGATCGCGAGTGCGGCTGAACCGGCGACGCCGGCCGCCAGGCGGGTGGGGCGCAGGTGGCCGAGGCGGCTGCGGCGGGTAGGCCGCCGCGAGGATGAGGTTGATTCGGTGCGATCGTTCATAGCTTGTCTCCTGGGTTTGGGCGAGGCGTTCGCTCGCGGTCACAACGTCTTACGCGCCCGGTTGCGTAAAAGTTCAGACGGGCCGGCAGGCCGGGCCCGGGCGGCGTTCCGGCGGCGCGCGGGCAGGCAGCTTTCGTGGGGTGGCGGTGAACGATCGGCCTGCACGCGTCGTATAACCGGGTGTGATGAGCTCTGACGCGACGCTGGTGCGCAACCTGCGCGGCCCCGACTCTCAGCAGGCGGCGCGATCGTTGTATCGCAGCTACGGCGGTGAGCTGTACGGCTTTGCGCTGCGGAGCCTGCGGGATGAGGGCCTGGCCGAGGAGCTCGTTCAGGATGTCTTCACCCGCGCGTGGCGCAGCGCCGCACAGTTTGAGCCGGACCGGGGCTCGGTGCGCACCTGGCTGTATGCGATCGCCCGCAACGCGGTCATCGACGGCCAGCGGCGGCGCGGCCGGCGGCCCCAGTTGCCGGCCGGCGAGTCAGACGGTGAGCCGGTCGACCCATCGGAGCCGATCGAGACCGCACTGCTGCGCTACCAGATCCAGCTGGCGATCTCGCGTCTGACCTTTGAGCACCGCCAGGTGATCGAGCTAGTGCACTTTCGCGGACTAGGCATGGCCGAGATCGCAGAGCGGACCGGGCTTGCGGTCGGGACCGTGAAAAGCCGCCTTCACTACGCCACTCGCAGCCTGCGCCTGGCCCTGGAAGAACTCGAGGTGATCAGATGAGCCGCTGTCGGGAAGTCGAGCTGCTGCTCGCCGCTCACGCGTTCGCGGCGCTCGAGCCCGACGAGCATGAGGCGGTCGAGACCCACCTCGCCGGCTGCGCCGACTGCCGTCGCACCTACAATCAGCTCTCCGAGCTGCCCTCCCTGCTTGACCTCGCCGGCAGCACGGAGGCGCGGATCGCCTCGCCGCCACCCCTGCTGGAAGCCTCCGTGCTCGCCGCGCTGCCAGCGGGCGGGGAGGAGCACGGGCGCTCACGGCGTCGACCGACGTTCGTGCGGCGCCGGTCACATCACCGAACAGCGAAGGGCGGGCGGGGCATGCGCGTCCGTTCGCTTGCGCCGGCGTTGGCCGCAGTTCTCGCGCTGGTGGTGGTTGCCGTGATCCAGCTGCCCGCGAGCTCGCCACAACCCTCGAGGCTGACATTGGCGCCCTCCCCTCTGGCTCCTGCCTCGCGCGCGGTCGCGATCCTGCGCTCTCGTCCGTGGGGAACCGAGGTCGACCTTCAGGCTCAGCATCTTGCCCCCACTCACGGAACCCAGATCTATGAGATGTGGTTCGTCTCCCCCGGCGGGCGCGTCAGCGCCGGCACGTTCACCGTCGGCACGTCGGGCCACGCCACCGTCACCCTCGCCACCGCCGCCCACCCCGGCCAGTACAGCACGCTCGGTGTGACCCTCGAACCGGACGGGCTCAACCCCGCCAGGCGAGGACCGAACATCCTTCACGCCATCCTTCACGCCAAGCTGCATGCGTAACCGGGCCTCTTGACGCCGAAGGCAGAGCGTCGCGCTACCGGGTGCCTGATGCGTGGGCATGGGCCCTCCCGAGGGCAGGGGTCAAGCGATCAGGGCGGTGAGAACCTCCGCGGCGCGCTCGCACTGCCCGCGGGTCACGTCGAGGTGGGTGACGGCCCGGATGGTGCGCGGGCCGAAGGCCATGACGAGCACCTCGCGTTCGCGTGCGGCTGCGATCAACGTGGCGGCGTCCGGAGAACCCGGAGGGAGGTCGAAGACGACGATGTTGGTGGTGCCCGGCCGGACCGATACCCCGGGCACCGCGGCGAGCGTGGCGGAGATCGCCGCCGCGTTGCGATGGTCGTCGGCGAGCCGGTCGACATGGTGCGCAAGCGCGTAGCTGCCGGCCGCGGCGAGCAGTCCTGCCTGGCGCATCGCGCCGCCCAACATGCGCCGGTGACGCACCAGCACCGCCACGTCCTCGGCGCGACCGGCCAGCACCGAACCGGCGGGGCAGCCGAGCCCCTTGGAGAGCGCGATCCAGGCGAGGTCAAACGGAGCGCTGAGATCGCGCGGCGATTCTCCGGTGGCGACCGCGGCGTTGAGCAGCCGGGCGCCGTCGAGCAGGCTCGCCACGCCGAGCTCGCGCGCCGTCGCGGCAACCGCCTCGAGCGCGGCGCGCGCCCAGACCGAACCGCCCATCCGGTTCTGCGTGTCCTCGGCGGCCACGAGCGTGGTCGGCGGATAGAGCATGTGGTCGCGGGGCTTGACGAGCGCGCGCACGTCGGCGGCGCCGAACCGCCCGTCCTGGCCGGCGACCGTGAACTGCACGCCCGAGTTCGCGGCGCCGCCCCCGGTCTCATGCCACACCATATGGCTCTCGGCACCGACGATCACATCGTCGCCGGGTCGACAGAACAGCCGCAGCGCGAGCTGGTTAGCCATCGTGCCCGTGGGTACGAACAGGCCCGCCTCCTTCCCCAGCAGCGCGGCTACCTCGTCCTGCAGGCGGTTGACGCTCGGGTCCTCGCCATATTGGTCGTCACCGACCTCGGCCTCGGCGATTGCCCGGCGCATCTCCGCGGTCGGCCGCGTCACGGTGTCTGAGCGCAGATCGATCATCCTGCCGATCCTGTCATGGCGCACGCCAGCAGGCAGGCTAAGGTCGTAGACGTGTCCGGGGTGCCCGCAATCGAGGTGGAGAACCTGGTGCGCGAGTTCCGCAAGGGGCCCCGGGCGGTCGACGGGATCGACCTCGCGGTCTCCCCGGGCGAGATCTACGGGTTCCTGGGGCCCAACGGGGCGGGCAAGTCCACGACCGTGCTGATGCTGACCACGCTGCTGCCGCCGACGAGCGGCCGCGCGACCGTCGGTGGGTTGGACATCGTCAAGCAGGGCGCTCAGGTGCGCGCGACGATCGGCGCCGCGCTGCAGGAGGCCGCGCTGGACGCGATCCTCACCGGCCGTGAGCATCTGATCCTGCAGGCCACCCTCCAGGGCCTGCCCGGCCCCGAGCGGCGCCGGCGGGCCACCGCCCTGCTCGAGCGCGTCGGGCTGACCGAGGCCGCGGACCGGCGAGTCGGTGGCTACTCGGGTGGGATGAAGCGCCGCCTGGACCTCGCGCTGGCGCTGGTGCATTCGCCCCGGATCCTGTTTCTCGACGAGCCCACGACCGGTCTTGACCCGCAGAGCCGCTCCGCCCTGTGGGAGGAGGTCGCCCGGCTGGCTCGTGAGGACGGCATGACGGTGTTTCTCACCACGCAGTACCTGGAGGAGGCAGACGTCCTCGCCGGTCGCATCGGGATCATCGACCACGGCCACATCGTGGCCGAGGGGACCCCGGCCCAGCTCAAGGCCGAGATCGGCGGCCCCAGTGTCGCGGTGACGCCGGCCGAGCCCGACGAGCAGGGGCGGTTGGCCGAGCTGCTGTCCGATTTCGGCGAGCTGCGTCGCCACGGCAACGGGAGCGTCACGGTGCAGCTGCCCGGTGGCGAAGCGGGACTGGCCGAGATCGTCCGGATCCTTGATCGTGCCCACCTGCGCGTCGAGACCCTGCAGCTGCACCAGCCTTCGCTTGACGACGTATTCCTGGCCCAGACCGGTCGAAAGCTCGAGGGCTCGGGCGACGGTGCGGAGCCTGAGGATGAGACACCCGTGCCCAAGCGCCGACGTGGCGGGCGGCGGCGTGGCCGTTGACCTAGCCGCCGCTGACCCGTCCCGGCTCTCGATCGGATCCGGGAGCATCGTGGATCAGACTCTTGCCATCGCCCGGCGCGCGATCGTACGGACGACCCGTCAGCGCGCCCTGATCATCTTCCCGATGATCTTCCCGCTGATCCTGTTCGCGATCAACGGCTCGGCGCTCAGCACTGCGACTCGCATCCCGGGCTTCCCGACGCACAACTACCGTGACTTCCTGATCGCGATGCCCTTTGTCCAGGGCGCGATGTTCGTCTCGATCAACGCCGGCGTTGACCTTGCCCGGGACATCGACCGCCTGGCGATGACGCCGGTCCGGGGGGAGGCGCTGCTCGTGGGGCAACTCGGCGGGGCGCTGGTGCTCGGCGTGATCCAGGCGATCGTCTACCTGCTCGTGGGACTGGCGAGCGGCGTCAATTTCGCCAGCGGGGTCGGCGGCGCGCTGGTGCTGCTCGTTCTCTCGATCCTGATCTCGTTCGCGTTCGCCAGCCTGGGCGTGCTGATGGCGCTGCGGTTCGGCACCGGCGAGGCCGTTCAGGGGATCTTCCCGCTGCTGTTCGTGACGATCTTTCTCAGCTCGTCCAGCCTGCCGCGCAATCTGATCAAGACGAGCTGGTTTCGTGACGTCGCGACCTACAACCCGGTCTCGTATCTGCTCGAGGCGCTGCGCAGCCTGGTCATCACCGGCTGGGACGCACGGGCGCTGGCGCTGGGGTTCGGGTTCGCACTCGCCCTTCTGGCGATCTGCCTCAGCCTCGCGCAGACGGCGATGCGGTCGAGGCTGACGCGGACATGAACCGGTTTCTCAACGTCGCCCGTGCCGTCGCCTGGCGCTCGATCCACAACACCCTCGTCAACCCGGCGATCCTGGTTCCGTCGATCGTCTTCCCGCTGTTCTTCCTGGTCGCGTTCGCCGGTGGCCTCTCACGGATCAGCGATCTACCGAACTTCCACTACTCGCCGGGCTATACCGCCTTTCAGTTCGTCTTCGTCTTCCTGCAGTCGGCGGCCTTTGGCGGTGTCTTCACCGGGTTCGCGGTCGCCCGGGACTTCGATTCCGGCTTTGCCCGGAGGCTGATGCTCAGCGCGCCACGGCGCAGCGGCATCATCGCCGGCTACGCGCTGGGCGCTCTCGGGAGATGGACGCTCACCGGGACCGTCGTCACGATCGCCGCGCTGATCGCCGGCATGAATGTCTTTGGCAGCGGCGTGCAGCTGGTCGGCCTGCTCGGCCTTGGCATCGTGATGAACCTCGTCGCCGCCCTCTGGGCGATCGGCCTGGCGATGTTCCTGCGCACCGAGCAGGCCGGCGCCGTTATCCAGATGCCCGTTTTCGTGCTCCTGTTTCTGGCTCCGGTATACGTGCCCGTGCCGCTGCTCAGCGGCTGGATCCACGACGTCGCCACCCTCAACCCGGTCACTCCGGTGCTGGAGGCAGGCCGAGGTCTGCTGGCGGGATCACCGGTGAAGGTGGCAATCGCGTTTGCCGGTCTGATCGCCGCGGCGATCGTGCTGTCGGCGTTCGCGCGCCGCGGCCTGGCGTCGGCCGAGCGCGCGGGCTGATCCAGCCTGCGGCACATCTTCGTCAACTTTCATCTCCGGCCCCTAAGGTGCAGGATCAATCATGACCGGACCCAAGCACCTGTGGTCTGGCGATTGGGAACGGGAGTCAGCGGCGAGCACCGGTGACGACGCCGACCGGCGTCACGACCATCAGGATCCGATGGTCGGCGAAAACGCTGCGGCGCCCCCGGCCCGAGCGCCAGAGACCACCGCCACGACGACACGCCGGCGAAACCGGATTGTCGCGGCCAGCACGCTCGCGGCGTTGGTGATCGTCGCGATAGCGATCGCCGCAACCAGCGGCGGTTCTGATCCCACGCGCACGACGGCGCCCACTGCCGCAGCAGCTGCCCCGCCCATCAACCCGACGCCGCCGAACCCCTCCCAGCCGACGAGCCCGAACCCGACGAGCCCGAACCCGACGAGCCCAACCCCCGCTCCGACGACCCCGAACCCCGCCACCCCCAGCCCGGCCGCGCCGCCGTCGACGACGACGAGCTCGACGACGTCGGCGCCAACGGTCGCGCCCCAGCCGGTCAACTGGCTGGGCATGGAGATCATCACGGTCCCGAGCGGCGCGGCGGTGATCGACACGGTCAGCCCCGGGGGCGCCGGCGACCGCGCGGGTCTGACGCCGGCCGACACGATCGTCCAGATCGACAACCACGCGGTCGCGGGATCCACCAGCATCGCGCGCGCGGTCCGCGGCAAGCACAAGGGCGATACGGTCACGGTGACGGTGGTGAGGGGCGGTACCAGCCTGGACGTGCAGACGACGTTCACGGGGCCGCCCACCGCGTACCGATGACGTTCGCGACGCCGCTGGTGCTGGTCGCCCTGGTCGTCATCCCGGCGCTCGGCGCGTGGTACCTGGCCGTGCAACGCCGGCGGGCACGGGCGGCCGCCGCTTTTGCCGCGCCCGCGCTGACGCCATCCGTGACGCCGAACCGCCCCGGCTTCCGGCGCCACGCCCCGATGATCATCCTCACGGTCGCGCTGGCGGCGCTGATCATCGGCGCTGCCCGCCCCCAGCGGACGGTCGCCGTGCCGGTCAAGAGCGCTGCGTTCATGCTCGCCAACGACGTCAGCGACTCGATGACGGCCACCGACGTGCCCCCGTCACGCCTGCAGGCGGCCAAGCGCGCCGCGTTGAGATTCGTTTCCGAGCTGCCCGGTGAGGCGCTCGTCGGCCAGATGTCGTTCGCCCGCCGGCCGGTGGTGCTGCAGTCCCCGACCACCGACCACGCGCTCACCAGCTCGGCGATCCGCCAGCTGGCGCCCGGTGGTGGCGGAACCGCGATCGGCGAGACGATCATCACCGCCGTGCGCACCCTGAGCGGCCTGCGCACGGCTCAGAACACGCGGCCTCCCAGCGCGATCGTGCTGCTGTCTGACGGGGCGTCGAACGTCGGCCCCGGTGCGGTGCTCGCCGCCCGGCAGGCCAGGGCCGCCCACATCCCGATCTACACGATCGCGCTCGGCACCGTCCAGGGGACGATCACCCATCATCGCCGGGGCCGCACGGTGGTCAGTGCTGTCCCGGTCAGCTCGACCGAGCTGCGCGCGATCGCCACCACCTCGGGCGGGCGAGCGTACACGGCGGCGGACGCGGCCCGCGCGACCGCGGTCTATCGCCAGCTCGCCACCCGGCTCGGGCACAAGCATGTCAAGCGTGACCTGAACACCCTGTTCGCCGGCGGAGCGCTTGCCCTGCTGGTCGGCGCCGGCGGCCTGTCACTGGGCTGGTTCGGCCGCCTCATCTAAAGCGACCGCATGGAGGACGACATGACCGATACCGAAGACATGATCCGCCGTCAGGGCGAGGCCCGCGACGCGCTGCAGCGCGTGCTCAATGAGATCAAGCGCGTGATCGTCGGCCAGGACGCGATGCTCGAGCGGGTGCTCGTCAGCCTGCTCGCGGGCGGCCACGTCCTGCTCGAGGGTGTGCCGGGGCTGGCCAAGACGCTGACCGTCAAGACGCTCGCCAGGTCGCTGGCCGGCTCCTACGGACGGATCCAGTTCACCCCGGACCTGGTGCCCGCGGATCTGATCGGGACGCGGGTCTGGCGCCCGGACTCCGGCCGCTTTGACACCGAGCTCGGCCCGGTGTTTCACAACTTCCTGCTCGCGGACGAGATCAACCGGGCGCCAGCCAAGGTGCAGTCCGCGCTGCTGGAGGTCATGCAGGAGCATCAGGTGACGATCGGCGGCGCGACCTACCCGGTGCCCGAGCCGTTCATCGTGCTCGCCACCCAGAACCCGATCGAGTCCGAAGGCACCTACCCACTGCCCGAGGCCCAGGTCGACCGCTTCCTGATGAAGATCCTCGTCGACTATCCGTCGGTCGGAGAGGAGGCTGCCGTCGTCGGGCGCAGCCTCGACGCGCCGGCCGAGATCGCCGAGTGCCTGTCACTGGAGGACCTGCGCCGCCATTCGCTGACCGCGCGTGGCGTGCTGGTGGACCGCGACACGATCGCCTACGCGGTTGCGCTGGCCGATGCCACCCGCCATCCCACCGAGCACGGCCTGAAGGAGATCGCCGGTCTGATCGAGTTCGGGGCCAGCCCCCGCGGACCGATCGGCCTCGTCCACGCCGCGCGGGCGCTCGCGCTGCTGCGCGGCCGCGGCCACGTCGAGGTGAGCGACATCCGTGATCTCGCGACAGACCTGCTGCGCCACCGCGTCGTGCTCTCCTATGACGCGCTCAGCGAGGGCGTGACCGTCGATCAGCTGCTGGCGCGGATCATCGCCACGGTGCCGCAGCCGGGCGCCGGGCGGCTGATGCGCGGCGATCCCGGGCCGGTGCGCGCCGCGGGCCGGCTGCGCGCATGACCGAAGTCTGCTCATGACCGGCCCGGTGCTGGTGCCACCGGCCGCCCGGCAGGGACCCGGTCCGCTGCTGGCGCCGCTGGTCGATGCGCTCGACGTCGCGGTCAACCGGCTTGTCACCCGGACGCTTCCGGGGGACCGGCGCGCGGCCGGCGTCGGGCTCGGGACCGAGCTCGCGCAGCTGCGTCCCTACGAGCTCGGTGACGACGTGCGACACATCGACCCCGCAGCCAGCGCTCGCACCGGCGCTCCGCACGTGCGCCTGCATGTCCCCGAGCGGGCGCTGACGACGTGGATCGTGCTCGACTTGTCCCCGTCAATGGCGTTCGGGACCGCACGGCGCCTGAAGGCCGATGTCGCCGAGGGCGCCGCGCTGGTGTTCGGGCGCCTGGGCGTCCGGCGCGCCGGCAGCGTCGGGCTGGTCAGCTTCGGCGCCGGTCCGGCACGGGTGCTGGCACCGCGCGGATCCCGGCCCGGGATGGTGGCGCTGCGCCGGGAGCTTGAGGCCGGGGTCGCCCAGGACGGACACGAGGATCCCGACGCGCTCGCCGACGCCCTGCGGCGCACCGGCCAGCTCGCCGGGCAGCCCGGGCTGGTCATCGTCATCTCCGATTTCCGCGATCAGCACGAGTGGGAGCGCCCGATCGGCTCGCTGCGGGTGAGGCATTCGGTGATCGCCGTCGAGATCGGCGACCCGCGTGAGCGTGAGCTGCCGGCCGCCGGGCACCTGACGCTGGTGGACCCCGAGACCGGCGCCCGCGCGCAGGTCAACACCTCGCAATCACGGGTGCGCGAGCGGTTCGCCGCGCTCGAGCGGGAACGCCGCGATCGCGTGAGCGCCGAGCTGCGCCGCCTGCGGATCCCGCAGCTCGCGGTCGCCACCGATCAGGACTGGCTTGTGGAGCTCGGACGCCAGCTGCGATGAGCTTCGCGGCACCGATCTGGCTGCTGGCGCTCGCCGTGGTTCCGGCCGCCGTTGCCGCTCACCGGTATCGGCGCCGGCGCGGGCAGCGCTACGCGATCCGCTTCCCTGCGGTGGCGACCGTCCGCATGGCGATCGGTGCCGCACCGCGGTGGCCCGCCCACATTCCCGCGGCCCTGCTGCTGAGCGCCGCCGCGCTGCTGGCGATCGGGCTCGCGCGCCCGCGAGTCACCCACCGCGTGCCGACCAACTCCGCATCGCTGATGCTCGTAACCGACCATTCGGGCTCGATGGCGGCCGACGACGTCAGCCCGACCCGGCTGGCCGCCGCCGTCTCGGCCGCCAACGCGTTCATCGATCAGCTGCCGGGCAGCGTCCGGGTCGGCGCGATCGGCTTCTCCAGCTCGCCCGACGCGGTCCAGGCCCCGGCGCTCGATCACCGCGCGGCGCGCGCGGTCATAAACGGCCAGCAGGCCGGCGGCGGGACTGCCACCGGCAACGCGCTCGAGCTCGCGCTGGCGCTGCTGCGCGGCGCCGACCCCCACCATCCGCCGGCGGCGGTCGTGCTGCTCTCGGACGGCGCCGCCAACGCGGGCGCGGACCCGCTGACGGTCAGCCGGCTCGCGGCCGGTGAGCACATCCCGATCTTCACCGTCGCGCTGGGCACCTCCAGTGGGGTCCTCAACCTTCCCAACGGATCGGTCCCGGTTCCGCCCGATCCGCAGCTGATGGCGCGGATCGCCCGGATCAGCGGCGCGCGCGCGTTCGACGCCCAGAGCGCCGATCAGCTGAGCACGATCTACAAGCGCTTGGGCTCAGAGCTCTCGACCGTCACCCGTCAGCGCGACATCACTGGCCTGTTCATCATCACCGCGACCGCATTGCTGATCGTCGGCGCGGCGGCGTCGGTGCGCCGCTCCGGGCGGCTGCGCTGAGCGTCAGGACCCCGGCTTGACCGCGCCCGGCGAGCTTGCGCCGCCGGCCGGTGACGCCGGTGGGATCTGGCCGGGGCCGGCCGCAGGGGTGGGAACGGGAGGCGTGGGGGCGGAAGGAGTCGAGGCGGGGCCCGTCGTGGCGGGAGGAGTGGGGGCGGGGGGCGCGGGGGCGGCAGGGGGAGGGCTGGTGATCGCAAGGGTGTGGGGGATCAGGCGGCCGGCGATGTCGCGGCTGTAGCTGACCTGCACCCCGGAGCCGAGCTGCACGCCGCTGAGCAGGTTGGCGATGAGAGTGACGTCAAGGACGCGGACGGGACCCGAGATGGGCTGAACGGTCAGCTGCGAGCCGGACAGGGCCGTGACGGTGCCGCTGACCGTCAGCGCGCCGGCGTAGCTGAGCGCGCGCAGGCCCATGCTGCCCGTCGGCCACTGGAGATACTGGACCGAGATCATGTCGCCGAGCTCGGCGCCGTACAGCAGCTCCGGGTGCACGCCGGTCTGAAAGGTGTAGCTGTGGCCGTAGACGACGTGGTTGCGGAGCACCCCGGGAAGAAAGTGCCAGCGCCGGTAGGCGTGGCTGTAGGACAGGGGGGCACTGTCGTCAAGCCAGGTCGGACCGCCGTGGGGGTTGCCGCCCCCGCCGTCCGAGGTGCCGAAGTAACGCCCGTTGATACTCATGAAGATGTGCACGCCCGGGTCGTCATACAGGTTGACCGTGTTGGGAGCCCGCCCCGGACCGGCGGCGATCAGTCCGGCGCCGGCGAGGTACTGGATGACCCCATGATCGCCGGGGACACCCGAGCCGGCCGGCCACAGCCCGGCGCCGGAGAGCACGGCGGCAACCGAGCCCGAGCAGTCAAAGCCCCGCCGGCGGCCGTTGTATCCCGGGCCCCGCGCGCCCACTCCCGCCACTCCCGCCAGGGCGTGACCACCACCCCACACGTAGGGATAGTTACTCGCGGACAGCGCATCGGCGGCGCGGGTCAGCGCGTTGACGACCCCGACCCGCGGACCGCCCGTCTGGACGGTGAGCGTCGAGCCGCCGACGGCGGTGATCCGACCCGTGATCGCGCCGCTGATCGGGGTGGCCTGGGCGCCAGCGGGCGCCACGGCGACACAGGCCAGCAGGCAGAGGACGGCGAGACGTTTCATGATCGATTAGCGGCGGAGGGAGCAGACCGCCGCAGAGAAGCGCCGAGTCCGAGAAGGTATCCCTCACATCGGCTGCAGAGGCGACGAACTGAACCGGGTGGCCCGCGATCGGACACGTGGCCACTTCCGCCGCCTCCGGAAAACCGTTCTTGCCCCGTGACCGGTCTATCAGCATGACGACTCAAAACCAAGGAGTAGCCCTGATGAGCGCTGAGCCCCCGCAGAGATTTGACGTGATCGTGATCGGCGCCGGCCCGGCCGGTGAGGTCATCGCCGGCCGGCTGGCGGCAGCGGGCCAGTCGGTGGCGGTCGTCGAGTCAGAGCTCGTCGGGGGAGAGTGCTCCTACTACGCATGCATGCCGTCCAAGGCGTTGCTGCGGCCAGCCCAGGCGCTCGAGGAGGCGTGCCGGGTTCCGGGGGCGGCCGAGGCCGCGAGCGGAGAGCTCGACGCCGAGGCGGTCCTCGCGCGCCGGGACGAGATCATCCATGAGCTGGAGGACTCCGCTCAGGTCCCCTGGCTGGAAGGTCAGGGCGTGGCCCTGCTGCGCGGCCACGCTCGCCTGGTCAGCGAGCGGCGGGTGCAGGCCGGCGATGAGCTCTACGAGGCGGCCCGCGCCGTGATCATCGCGGTCGGCAGCCGGGCTGTGGTCCCGGCGATCGACGGCCTGGATCAGGCGCGGCCGTGGACCAACCGTGAGGTCACCACCGCGCGGGCGATCCCGGCACGCCTGATCATCCTGGGCGGCGGCGTGGTCGGAGCCGAGATGGCCGCGGCGTACCGGTCACTGGGCTCGGATGTGGTGCTGATCGCCCGGGGTGACCGGCTCGTGCCCCGCGTGGAGCCGTTCGCCTCCCAGGAGCTGCTCACGGGCCTCAAGGAGCGCGGTGTCGACGTCCGTCTCGGCATCCAGGCCGAGCGGGTGACCCGCACCGGCGCGACCGTGCACGTCGAGCTGGCCGACGGCTCGAGCGTGGACGGGGATGAGATCCTCGTCGCGGCCGGTCGCGAGCCGCGGACGACGGATCTCGGAGTGGAGGTCGCCGGGCTCCAGGCGGGCGCGGTGATCGAGGTCAAGGACACCTTGCAGGTGTCGGGGGTGCCGTGGCTCTACGCGATCGGGGACGTCAACGGCCGGTCGCTGCTCACCCACGCGGGCAAGTACCAGGCTCACGTTCTCTCAGAGATCCTGGCCGGCCGACGCAGCGAGGGGATCGCCGACCAGGAAGGCATGCCCCAGGTGATCTTCACCGACCCTCAGATCGCCGCGGTCGGGCGCACGTTGCAAGGCGCCGTCGACGCCGGCCTCGATGCTCGCGCCTACGACGTGCCCACCTCGAGCACCGCCGGCGCCAGCTTCTACGGTCGCGAGACCCCCGGGACGAGCCGGATCGTCGTCGACGAGGCTCGCGGCGTGATCGTCGGCGCGACCTTTGTCGGCTCCGACGTCGCGGAGTGGCTGCAGGCGGCGAGCATCGCGATCGTCAGCGAAACGCCGGTAGAGCGGCTGTGGGACGCGATCCCGGCCTTTCCGACGCGCAGCGAGGTGTGGCTGAAGCTGCTCGAGGCCCGCGAGGCGCAGCGCGCCGCCGAGCCGCAGCTGAGGTGACAGTCGACGTTCAGCGATGGCGCGCCGGAAGCGGACCCCCACGAGCGGGTTCGTCATGGCCGATCTGACCTGCCGCGGCGCGAGCACCTCGGCGTCCGGGTCGCCAGCGTGGGGTCGGGGGTCGGGGGTCGGTCAGCTTGGGTCGTGGCTGGCGGTGTCAAGCGAGAGCGCAGCCGAGTTGATGCAATAGCGATCGCAGCCGCGCGGACCGTCGTTGAAGACATGTCCGAGATGGCCGCCGCACGTAGCGCAGGTCACCTCGGTGCGGTGCATCAACAGCCCGCGGTCCTCGTGCAGCTTGACGTTGTCTCGCACCGCCGGGTCGGTGAAGCTGGGCCACCCCGTCCCGGAGTCGAATTTCGTCTCGGATGAGAACAGGACGCTCTCGCAGGCCGCGCACCGGTAGACCCCATCGTCGGTGGTGTGCACGTACTCGCCGGTGAACGGCAGCTCGGTGCCCTTTCGCCGCAGCACCCGATATTGCTGGCGGGTCAGCCGCTGACGCCAGTACGTGTCCTCGGTGGTCTCACGGGTCATTCGCATGGGCTCTCCTGGACGGGTTTGAGGCATTGGGCCAGGCCAGAGGATCTCATCTGAGGACAGAACAGGGCGGCGGTTGAGAGGTCACTGCCGTAGCTGCCGTCACCGTCAAACGTCCAACGGTCGCGACCGCTGGCGACGTCGACCGCGGACGCGGGCGGCTCGGGCCGTGCGGCTGAACTCAGCTGTCAGAGCTCGCCAGTCACGCGGCGGACTCACGCAAAACCCCGGTTGAGGCAAGACAGGACCAGCTCGCCGGGGGCGGTTTTCGGCCCCTCGCAGGCTCTGGAAGGGTGTGCGAACCCAGAGAAGCAGCCCCCGGTCGGCATCGCGGCCGCACCGGGGCAACCGTCGGAAAGGACCTAAGCACGACGGTCCGTGGGAGATCGTGTTCACCGAGGAGGCGGAGCAGTGGTACCGCGGACTGGGAGCCGAGCAGAAGCGGGTGGTGACGGCCGCCGTCGATCGTCTGGAGATCAAGGGGCCGGCGCTGGCTCGCCCGTTCGCGGACACGATCAAGCGCTCGCGCTATCACCACATGAAGGAATTGCGTCCCCGGCCGGGCAACCTCAGAGCACTGTTCGCGTTTGATGCCCAGCGGCGAGGGGTGGTGTTGATCGGAGGCGACAAGACCAACAACTGGAAGGGCTGGTATCAGCCCAACATCGACCGGGCCGACCGGCTCTATGCACAGCATCTGCGACAGGCGGGAAAGGAGCTTCCGTGGCGAGCAAGAGATGGAGCGAGATCCGTGACCCGAAGCTTGTGAACGATTCGCGGGTTGCGACCTACCAGCGGTTGCTGGCAGCCCAGGAGCGCGTGGCCGAGGCCCGCTACGCGCACGGCGAGACCGTCGACGCCGTTGAACGCGCGCTGACGCTCAGTGAGACGGAGGGCGCGGAGGACATGTCCGACGCCGAGCTGTTCCTTGCCGCGATGGCGGCCTTCGTCACCGGGCTCGGGGGCAGGCTCGAGGTGCAGGCCGTGTTCCCCGAGGAGACGATCACGGTTCAGCGGTTCGGCGCCGAGCCCGGACCCGCCGTCAGCGAGCGGGTGTGACCGCGGCCGGGCCGGTGTGACCTTTGTAGATTGCGGCGACTGCTCCCAATCCAGGCCGGTGAATTCAGGCGATGCCCACAGAAGAACGTCACGAACCACGGCCGGCACCGCCGCTGGCACGGTCGATCGAGGAGATCCGCGCGGACTTCCCGGGCTTCGTGCCGGGGACCGTCGCGCTTGACGGCGCTGCCGGCACGCTGGTCCCGACGGCGGTGATCGACGCGGTCGCCGAAGCGATGCGCGACGCGATGGCCAACACGCACGGCGAGTTCGCCGCCAGCGCCCAGAGCACCGAGACGCAGGCGGCCGCACGCACGGCGATCGCCGATCTCGTCGGCGGGACTCCCGACGGGGTGATCCTGGGCCCGAACATGACCACGATGACCTTCCATCTCGCCGACGCGCTGGCGGCAGGCTGGACGGCGGGCGACGAGGTGATCGTCACCTCCCTGGATCACGACGCCAACATCCGTCCCTGGGTCCTGGCCGCGCAGCGCGCCGGCGCGACCGTGCGTTGGGCCGAGTTCGACGCGGCGACCGGCGAGCTGGCGACCGAGGCCTTCGACGCGCTGCTCAGCGACCGTACCCGGCTCGTCGCGGTGACCGCGGCGTCCAACGCGATCGGCACCCGGCCCGATGTGGCCGCGATCGCCGCCCGCGCGCACGCCGTCGGCGCGCTGACCTACGTCGATGGGGTGCACGCCACGCCTCACGGCCCCGTCGACGTCGCCGCGCTCGGCGCCGACTTCTACGCCTGCTCCACCTACAAGTTCTTCGGCCCGCACACCGGCGCGGTGATCGCTGACCCGGGACTGCTGCAGAGGATCGCGCCGGCCAAGCTCGTGCCCGCGCCCGATTCGGTGCCCGAGCGCTTTGAACGCGGCACGCCGCCGTTTGAGCTGATGGCCGGCGTGACCGCCGCGGTCGACTGGATCGCCGGCCTCACCGCCACCGGCGGGGACCGCCGCGACCGGATCCTTGCCGCCATGCAGGCCACCGAGAACCATCTTGCCGAGCTGCTGGCGCGGGCGCTGGACGGCCTGTCTGAGATCGAGCGCGTGCGCGTGCTCGGAGCTCCTGCCCGGCGCACCTCGACGATCTCGTTCGTGGTCGAAGGACATTCCCCCAACGCCGTGGCCCGGCAGCTCGCTGCGCAGGGGATCGCCGTCTGGGACGGAGACAACTACGCCCGCGAGCTGATGCAGCGGTTCGGGCTAGGGGAGAGCGGGGGAGCGATCCGCGCCAGCCTGGTCCTCTACAACGACGCCGCCGACGTCGATCGGCTCGTGGAGGCTGTGGCTGGCCTGACCAGGGTTGGTCCTCAGTAGGAGCACGCCGAGCCCGGCGGCGAGCGGCGCGAAGCCGCCCCCGATCAGGAAGGAGACGTGGTAGCCGCCAACCAGCGCGTCGAGCGGGCGGTGTCCGGAGACCAGCAGGCGATTGGTCCGCGCCGCGGCGAGACTTGCCAGCACGGCCAGCCCGAGCGCCCCGCCCATCATGAATGAGGTGTTGACGATGCCCGAGGCCAGTCCGGCGTCCCGAGGGTCGACGTCACCCATCGCGGCGAGCAGGATCGGATTGAAGGCGATCCCCGCGCCGAAGCCGAGCAGGATCATGCTCGGGAGCACGTCTGACGTGAAGTGGCCGCCAACCGGCGCCCGTGCGAACAGCGCCAGCCCGGCCGCGGCCAGGAACAGTCCTGCACCCAGTGGCCGCTTGATCCCGAACCGCATTACGAGCTTGGCCGACAGGCCGAGCGAGAACGCGCCCATGATCAGGTTGGCGGGCAGGAATGCCAGCCCCACCTGCAGGGGGGTGTAGCGCAGCACCAGTTGCAGATACAGGGCCGAGAGAAAGAACCAGGCGAACATCGCTCCCGCCCAGAGCACGGCGGCGGCGTTCGCGGTGGCCAGGTTGCGCAGGGTCAACAGGCCGAGCGGCATCAACGGCGCGCGGACCCGCGACTCGATGATCACAAAGGCGCTGAGCAGCGCGCTCGCACCAGCGAGCAGTCCGAGCGTCTGCCCCGACGTCCAGCCGGCCTGATTGCCGTTGACGATCGCGTACACCGCGAGCATCAGCGCGGCGGTCACGGTGACCGCGCCGGCGATGTCCAGCCGCTGCCGCTCGTCCGACGGCTCGGCCGCCGGCAGTACCCGCAGGGCGAGCGCGCAGACGCCGATCCCGATCGGGACGTTGACGAGAAAGATCCAGTGCCAGTCGAGAACGTCGGTGAGGATCCCGCCCAGCAGCACCCCGAGGGTGCCACCGCCGGCGGCCACGAAGCCGAAGACGCCCATCGCCTTGGCCCGCTCGGCCGGTTCCACGAACAGGGACATCATCAGCGACAGGGCGACGGCGGACACGACCGCGCCCCCGAAGCCCTGGATGACTCGCGCGGCCACCAGCAGCCCCTGCGAGGTGGCCGCGCCGCAGCCCAGCGAGGCCAGCGTGAACAGCGCGATCCCGCCCAGGAACAGCCGGCGATGGCCGAACAGGTCTCCCAGCCGGCCCCCGAGCAGGAGAAAGCCCCCGAAGCTGAGCAGGTAGCCGTTGACCACCCAGGCCAGCGAGGTCGAGGAGAAGCCGAGATCACGGCGGATCGAAGGCAGGGCGACGTTGACGATCGTGGAGTCCAGGACGATCATCAGCGACCCGAGGCAGAGCACGACCAGGGCGAACCAGCGGTTCTGCTGTTCGGAGGGCATCGAGAGCGGATCCTTTCCTCGGGGGGTCATCGGCGTCATCGGCATAGACCGAGCCGTCGGGCAAAGATCATCGCGGCCAGGTTCGCTACTGGCGAGTAAGATCGCGGGAGCGCATATAACCCTCGGGAAAGGACCCACCTCCCATGGAAGCATCGTCCGCTGAACAGGAAGTAGTCGCCGAGACCAACGGCGCCGGTGAGAGCCGCCGTTCTCACTCGAGCTCAGCCAGGACCAGAAGGACGTCC
>JAABUZ0100001070.1_pt1 | contig 55821 bp, 53 predicted proteins | sample 5562091 | NCBI WGS metagenome assembly JAABUZ01 (sample SAMN12813069, study PRJNA571459) | rock metagenome | isolation source: Antarctica rocks | place: Antarctica: Victoria Land, Linnaeus Terrace sud | collected 2015-12-21 | reverse complement strand
TGTATGGAGATTCCGCGTATCGAGGGCAGCGTCAGCGCATCCGCGCTCGAGCCAAACACGCGCGCGATTTTACGAATAAGCGAGCGTATCGGAACGCTCCCTTGAGCGAAGCCGATCGTGAAACGAAGCGTCGAAAATCGGGCGTACGTTCCTACGTCGAGCATGCGGCGCTGGGTCGACGACCGCCACCGCTTTCACTTTTTGCGCCGCTTCGAGTTGCAGAGGTTCGTTCCGCAACCATTCGTAAAGAAACCAAATGCGCCGAGCGTAACCACTCGTTGGCTGCGCGTGCACGATTTCGGCAACTTCCTCTGCCGTAACGATATCGAAAAGCGGCGATAGAACGCTGAGATTTACGCCCTCGTAGCGTAACGCTAAAATGAGATGTGCTCGTAGCGTGTCGTGGGGCTGGTAACGAGCCGTTAGCAAGAGCCACTCGTCGTTTGAGACGGGATGATGACGCAACGTGGTTGCTGCCAGACGAGGCGGTAGCGGGAGCGCGAGTTGATACCGCGCAATGAGTGCGGCGTAACCGACGACACGCGCCGGCTCCGGTAGCGGCCTGCCGCGAAAAACGTTCACCGCCTGCGAAAACCACTCACCGGAATGGAGATGAAGCCTCAGCGAAGGACTTACCTTCTGTAAGATTTGTGCCGCCGCCTCCAGAATGTATGGTTAACGTCCGGCTGGCGGGCGTGCCTGGGAGAACCATACGACGGAAAATTCGAGAATCGGTGTCGTCGGGGTCGGGCGCATGGGCGCCGGGATCGCGTTGCGTCTCAACGACGTCGGCTATGAAATTGCGACGGTCTACGACGCCTACGCGCCGTCCGCTGAAGCGGTCGCGCGCGAGACCGGAGCGCGCATCGCGACCGAACTCGCGCGCGTTACCAAAACCTGCCACGTGATCGTCACGGTCGTAACCGACGATGCGGCGATGCGCCAGATCTTCGCGCTCCATGGAGATTCGCTGCTGGCGAACGCCGCAGGGAAAATTTTCGTCAACTGTGCGACCGTGTCGCCGGCCTCGCACGTCGAAGCGATCCGTCGCGCGGAAGCCGCGGGCGCGCGCGCGGTTGAAGCGCTGATGGCGAGTTCGATCCCGCAGGCGCGAAACGGCACGCTGTATTTGATGATCGGCGGCGAGCGAAGCGTTTTCGATGAACTGCAGCCGTTGCTCGCGAAAATGAGCCAATCGCTACGCTACATCGGCCCGGCGGGCTCGGCGGCGCAAGTCAAGGCGCTCATCAATATGGTCATGAACGTCAACACGGCGGGGCTGGCCGAAGGCCTGGGCATCGGCGACGCGCTCGGTCTCGATCTGGAGATGCTGCGCGAAGTATTCGCGCAGACCGGTGCGAATTCGCGCGTGCTCGAGACGGACGGGCTCGACATGCAAAATCGCGAGCATGACGTGTATTTTTCCGGTGCGCACGCGGCCAAGGATTCGCACATCGCGATCGCGCTCGCAAAAACGGCCGGCATCGACGTTCCCGTCGCCACGGCCAGCGCCGGGCAATTCGACCGCATGATCGCCGCCGGTATCGGAGAACTGGATAAATCGGGCGTTGCGGAATTGACGTTCAAGTCGCGCGCAGCGACGCACCAATCGAAAGGTTGATATCTACACGATGAACAGCACAGCAAGCGACGACAACGTGGTTCCGCTCGTGAGTTCGGGCGTCGCAGGTCCGCTCGGAGCGATCCACCTGCCGCGTCTGTGGACGAAGCTCACGCTCCACCACGCCGGAAAACTACCGGCAGGCTACAATCACGCGGGCGCCGGCTTTGACCAGATGACGATCGACGCGCTCGGCCTCAAACGCGAAGACGTCATCGCCTTCGTCAAAGAGAAGAAGCCGACGTACATGCAATTCGAAACGTACGTACTCGAACGCAACGGCGGCTCCGTCTCGAAAGAAAAGATCGAGGCGCATAACGCCGCGATTCGCGGCTATAACCACGCGGACGAACTCGCCGCAACGATGCGGGCGGCCTCCGGCGCCGACGCGCACGTCAAAGACGCCGTGACGCTCAATACACTCGAAGATTTGGACGAGCTCTACGCCGGCGTCCACCGCTCCCGGTAACGTCCGTCGGTGTCGACGCGGTGCTGACGTCAACGCCGCGTAGCGCCGCTACGGTCGGAGGTTTTCCGTAGCGCTACGAATCTGCCAGCAGATCGGTTTAAACGCGTAGTTGTTCGACATCTCGGCGGAACATGCGGTCAAGCCGACGAGCATATCCATCTCCGCGCGCAACTCGATCGAGTCGCCGGCCACCGAAAGCGGCGGCTTCACGCGGATTCTTCCATCGGGTTCGATCGCGACGTTCATGAAGATGTTGAACGTCGTGCCGATCGTATCTGGCGCGATATCGAAGCGCGCGAACGCGTCGCTCAAATTCCCGAAACAGCTCGAATGCGGCTCGCGAATACCGTAGATGATTTCGAACGTCTGTTGACTGCACGGCGTCAGCAGAAAATCGTGCCGCCCGACGGTATCGCGTCCGATCGTGAACATCGGCCGACTGCGATTCGAATACAAGACGTGTCCGCTCGTCAGAAAGAGCGTTTCGGCGTAATCGAGACTGCGTCCCGAAGATAACGCTTCGGCGCGATCGGCATCACCAAAGGCAAAGAGGTCGGCAACCTGTTCGCCTTCTGGATCGCTCACGACGAGCGTTTCACCGGCGCGCAGGCGGAAAGCCGTCGCGCTCTGCGGAGCGATACGCTGCATCAGGGGCGAAACGGGCACTTCCAGTCCTTCGGCAGCGGGCGGCCCGCATATTGGCGGGCTTCCGAATGATCGCCAAAGTCGGACAGGTTGGGATTGAGCGAGCCGTCGAGACCGATCTCGCGCGCCCGGATACGTTCTTGCAGGCGAGCGAATTGGCCGCGCGCCTTAAGTTCTTCGAATTGTTCGTGCGCGTTGAAGACCAGCGTCGGCCAAGCGAAGCGACGCGCCGAACGCGTACTTTCCCGGTGCAGGCCGACGACGAAAAAGCCGGTCGTCGCAAAGCTGTACGAGAAGGTCGGATCGCTTGGATCTTTCGAGACGCGGGGATCCCACGCGTGTTCCGTCCGGTCGAGTTCGTACAGACGCCGGAGCTGGCTCCACAGCGCTCGCTCGAATGCGAGGTCGGGATCGGGCCCGCTCTCGAAGCCGGCGAAGACCGCGACGTACGTCGTGAAGAGGCTTTCGAAGCCGCGCCGTTCGCTCGCGAAGGCGAACAGATCGCGGGCCAATCCGGCCGTCGAAGCGGTGTCGTCCAGTTTTTGATACGTTCCGAAACGGTAGGTGTTCGTCGCGATTGCCGATTTTGCACCGAGACACGAAAATGCCGGCGCCCCGATAAAATCGCGGAACGACGAATGCGCGATGCGATCGAAGGTGGACGGAGCGGCGGTTTCCAAGAGCCGGACCAAGTCGTGTCCGTCGAACGCGGCGTACGAACTATTGGCTTTGGCAAGATCGGAGTCGAACGGGTTCGTCTCCCAGGCGTCCTGCAAGAAGTCGGTTGATGCGGTCATGGGAGTTTTAGTCGTGCCCACGCCTCGCCATCCCAAACGAGGTACGACGACGAGGGACAGACGTTTACGGGCGCCAGACGCCGGTCCGGCGAATCCGGCGCTATGGCACGCACGATCGAACGACCCAGCGCCTCCGGAACCGAGGAATCGGCGAAACTCCGGGAGCAACGAGCGCGCTACGAAGCGGCGGCGGCACGGGGCAAAGGCCGCCGGGAACCGGGCTCCGGCGCGACGGATCGCACGATCTCCGACGTTCCGCTCAAAGCTCTGTACGGCCCTGAGGACGTCGGCGAACGCGATTTCGCGCGCGATCTGTCGTATCCGGGCGAATACCCGTACACGCGTGGCATCCATCCCAACGGCTATCGCGACCGCTTATGGACGATGCGCCAATTCGCGGGCTTCGGCAATGCAAAGCAAACCAACGAACGCTATCACTTCTTGCTGTCGCAAGGCCAAGCCGGCCTCTCCGTCGCTTTCGATATGCCGACGCTGATGGGTTTCGATTCCGATCAAATCCAGGCGCGCGGCGAAGTCGGCCGGTGCGGGGTCGCGATCGACTCGCTGCGCGATATGGAAGTGCTCTTCGACGGCATCGATCTCGGTGCGATCACGACCTCGATGACGATCAACGGCCCGGCACCGATCGCGCTCGCGCAGTACATTGCGACGGCCGAAGGCAAAGGGACGCCGCGCGCGGCCTTGGGCGGAACGCTGCAAGCCGACATCCTCAAAGAGTACATCGCGCAAAAAGAATGGATCTTTCCGCCGCGTCCGCACGTACGCCTTATCGTCGACATGATGAAATTCTGCACGGCCGAGATGCCGAAGTGGAATACGATCTCGGTCAGCGGCTACCACATTCGCGAAGCGGGCTCGACTGCAGCGCAAGAACTGGCCTTTACGCTCGCCGACGGCTTCGCATACGTGGAAGCCGCGATGAAGGCCGGCATGGACGTCGATTCGTTCGCACCGCGGCTCTCGTTTTTCTTCAATTCTCACATCGATTTTTTCGAAGAAATCTGCAAATTTCGCGCGGCGCGACGGATCTACGCGCGTCGCATGCGCGAGACGTACGGCGCCAAAGATCCCCGTTCGTGGACGCTGCGTTTCCACACGCAGACCGCCGGTTGCAGTGCGACGGCCCAGCAGCCCGAGAATAACATCGTGCGCGTCGCCTTCGAAGCGATGGCCGCGGTCCTTGGCGGAACGCAGTCGCTGCATACCAATTCGATGGACGAAGTGCTGGCGTTACCCACGGAAAAAAACGTCGAGATCGCCTTACGGACGCAGCAAGTACTCGCTTACGAAACCAACGTCACCAACGTCGTCGATCCGCTCGGCGGGGCATATTTCGTCGAAGCGCTGACCGACGAACTCGAGCGGCAAGCCGAATCGTACTTCGCGCAGATCGCCGAATTCGGCGGCGTGGTCGAAGCGATCGAAGCCGGCTTCTTCCAGCACGAGATCGCCGATGCGTCGTATCGCTATCAGCGTTCGCTCGAGACCAAAGAACGCATCATCGTGGGCATCAACGCTTTCGAGCGGCCCGAAGAAGCGCAGGACATGAACCTGCTCAAGATCGGGCGCGAGATCGAAGAGGGCCAGGCTCGCTGCGTCCGCGACGTTCGCGCCACGCGCGATGGAGTTGCGGTCGAAGCGACGCTCGCCGCCCTCAAGCGCGCCTGCAGCGACGAATCGCGCAACGTGATGCCGCCGCTCATAGCCGCGGTCAATGCGCTCGCCACGGAAGGTGAAATCGTCGGCGCGATGGTCGACGTGTACGGGCGCTACGTCGAACGGGCGGCGTTCTAACGACGATGCTGGGGATGGCGGGACGATGGCTCCCTGCGAGCCGAACTGGTTACGGACTGGAGGAAACGTGCGTATGACGACTTCGATCAAAGGATTTGCTGCCGGCTCGGCTATGCTGGCGGTGTTGGCGCTCTGCCTCGCGCCGGCGCGTGCGCAGTCGCTCACGGTGCCGCTCGACGTCCGAATTCCGGCCGAATTGACGGCCCAAATTACATCGCTGACCGCCAAAGTGGGCGATACCTTCGCCTTTCGAACGACGAAAGATGAAAAGCTCGGCGATCTCGACGTTCCGGCCGGAACGCTCGGTCACGGCCGGGTGGCCGTCGTATCGCCCGCACACGACCGGCAGAACGGAACGATGGCGCTCCAGGCCGACAGCATCGATCTGTCGGACGGTCACACGATCTGGGTGAATGTCGACAACGCAAAGCCGATGCGCGGTCATCTTTCGAATCGCCACATGCACTTCGCGATCGTTCCGCTCCCGATCGGCATCGTGCCGATCACGCGGACCTCCGTCGATGGAAACATGGTCCTCGAACCCGGGACGTCGTTTACCGTCGTTACCATCGCACCACGGCCGGCCGCCGCGCCGCTCATGTCGGCTACGGCGCCGCCATAACGTGCGTGCGCCGGCCGGTGCTGCCGCCATCTTCCTTGGGCTCGTCCTCATCGGCACGGCGTTCCCGGCGGCCGCGATGGAAGGGCCGTATGCGGCCAATGCGACGCGGATCGCCGTAAAACTGAGCGAGCGGCTATCGTCGCAGGAAGCGCACGTCGGCGAGACATTCGATTTCGAAACGACGTCTAGCGTCGCGGTGGAGGGTTTCTTTCTCCCGGCGGGCACCAGGGGTCGCGGCGTGGTTGTGGCTGCGCGGCCGGCGCGGGGGCCACGCTCGGGTGAGCTGCGGCTGGCTGCACGAACGCTCGACATCGCGGGCGGCGCGCCGCTCGCGGTCGGCCTCGAGCCCGGACCTCTCGACCGCACGCTGCGGCGCGACGCTCGCGGTTTCGACGTTCCGCTGGCAGGCGCTGCCATCTATGTCGGACGGGACCGCAGCACGAACGTCGTGTTCGAGCGCGGCACGCCGTTCATCGTTATCGCTCCACCGCCCCCGGACGGCGAGGCGACTCCCGCTGCGGCCGAGCCGCCCTAGAGGCGGGACAAGCGTTGCGCCCGTCGCAAAGATTCACGCGATATGTCTACCGATAGGCCGCTGCGCGTGATCGTCGCGAAGGCTGGGCTCGACGGGCACGACCGGGGTGCGAAGGTCATCGCGCGCGCGTTGCGCGATGCCGGTATGGAAGTGATCTACACGGGGCTCTTCCAATCGCCCGAACAGATCGTCCAAACCGCGATCCAGGAAGACGCCGACGGCATCGGCCTCTCGATCCTTTCCGGCGCTCATATGACGCTTTTTCCGGCCGTGCTCGAGCAGCTCGCCGCGGCGGGCGCCGGCGACATCGTCTTTTTCGGCGGGGGAACGATTCCGGCGGACGACGCGCGCGAATTGCGCGAGCTCGGCGTTCGCGAGATATTTACTCCGGGGGCGCCGCTTGCCAATATCGTCACGTTCGTCGAACGCGAGTGCGGCGCGCGCCGCGAACTCGTCGGCTGACTCCCACTGTGAAGGTCCGCACTCGCGTCGCGCCGTCTCCGACGGGCGATCCGCACGTCGGCACGGCTTACGTGGCGCTCGTGAATTATTGTTTCGCCAAGCGTCATGGCGGCGAATTCGTCCTGCGCATCGAGGATACGGATCGCAAGCGCAGTACGCCCGAATCCGAAGGTGTCATTCTGGGGGCGCTGCATTGGCTCGGACTCGCCTGGGACGAAGGCCCCGACATCGGCGGCCCGCACGGTCCGTACCGTCAGAGCGAACGGCTCGACATTTACGCCGAACACGCCGGGCGACTGCTCGCGCAGGGCGACGCGTTTCGCTGTTATTGCACGCCGGCTCGCCTCGCGGCGATGCGCGACGAGCAGCGTCGTCGCAGCCTGCCGCCGGCCTACGACGGCTGCTGCCTCGCGCTCGACTCGGGCCAGATTGCGGCGAAGGAGGCTGCCGGGCTTGCGAGCGTCGTACGGTTGCGCGTACCGCGGGAAGGCGGCGTGACGATCGACGATCTTTTGCGCGGCCCGATCCACTTCGACTGGGACGACGTCGATATGCAGGTGCTCGTCAAGAGCGACGGCTGGCCGACGTACCATCTCGCGAACGTTGTCGACGATCATCTCATGGCGATTACCCACGTGATGCGCGGCGAAGAGTGGATCAGTTCGGCACCGAAGCATCTCTTGCTCTATCGCGCCTTCGGCTGGGAGATGCCGAAGATCGCCCACTTGCCGCTATTGCGTAACGCCGATACATCGAAGCTCAGTAAACGCAAAAACCCCACGAGCATTCTGTTCTACGAGCGAATGGGATATCTGCCGGAGGCGCTCGCCAACTTCCTTGGGCTTTTTTCGGTGCCGCCGGTCGATGGTGAAGAACTGATGGATCTGGCGACGATGGTCGAGCGTTTCAGCCTCGATCACATCTCGCTCGGCGGGCCGGTCTTCGATTTAAAAAAACTCGATTGGCTCAACGGGCGCTACATTCGCGAACGGCTTGACGTCGCGCAATTGATGGAACGCGCCGGCCGCTGGGCGTTGAACGAGCGCTATTTCGCCGCGATCGTGCCCCTCGCGCAACAGCGCATCGAGCGGCTTTCCGATCTCGGCCCGTTGCTCGCGTTCTTTTTCGCAGGGCGGGTCGCCATCGGCCCGGGCGACCTGCGAGGCGGAAAGCTCGACGATGCCGTCATGCGTAAGGCCTTCGTGCTGGCGTTGGCGCTCTTGGACGCCCTGCCGGCGTGGGATGCGGCGGGGGTGCAAGATGCGGTTCGCCGCGTCGCGGAGCTCTGCAACGTGAAGTTGCGGGACGCGATTCGGCCGTTCTACGTCGCGATCACCGGCAGCGCGCAATCGGTGCCGCTCTTCGATTCGATGACGCTGCTCGGACGCGATCTCGTTCGCGAACGCTTACGCGTCGCACTCGAACTGCTGGGTGGTGCGACGAAAAGCGAGATGGAGGTCTGGAAGAAATTGACTCTCGACGAACGACTCGAACCGATGCCGAGCGGGCACGCGACGTGATTCCCCACGTCCGCGCCGTCGTTCTCGCCGCTGGTAAAGGGACCCGCATGAAGAGCGTGCGTCCAAAAGTGCTGCACGAGTTGTGCGGGCGGCCGATGCTTTGGTTCGTGCTCCGTGCGTTGCACGAAGCCGGCGTCGACGACGTGACGGTCGTGACCAACGGCGACGTCGCACCGCACGTCGCGGCGATCGCGGGGTCGGCCGGCCATGCGTCGGCGCGCGCCGTGCTTCAGGAACCGCAGCTCGGCACGGGTCACGCCGTGCAGGTCGCGCTGAGCGAACTCGAACCGCGCGACGGGACGCTGCTCGTGCTCAACGGCGATATGCCGCTGGTCGAAGTGGATCTGGTCCGCTCCGCGATGGCGCGCGCCGGTAACGCGCTGGCACTGGTAACCGCGCGCATGCCGCTGCCGTCGGCCTTCGGGCGAATCGTGCGCCGCGGCGAACACGTCCTACGCATCGTCGAAGCGCGCGACGCCGACGAAGACGAACTCTTGCTCGACGAGATGAATGCGGGGCTGTACGCCTACGACGAAGCCAAGCTGCGCGAGGCCGTTGCGGAGCTGACGAACGAAAATTCGCAGAACGAATATTATCTCACCGATACGATCGGAAATTTTACGTCGCGCGGCGAGACGATCGTGCCGGTCGTTGCGGCCAATTTCCGCAGCGTGCTCGGCGTCAACGACCGCAACGAATTGGCGGCCGCCGAGGCGATCTTGCGGGCTCGACTGTGCGAAACGTACATGCGCGACGGCGTGACTCTCGTCGACCCGGCGACCACATATTTGGAACCGGGGCTCAGCATAGCGGCCGACGTGACGATCCTGCCCAATACCACGCTCGGCCGCGGCACCACGATCGGCGCGCATAGCGAGATCGGGCCGAATTGCCGCCTGTTGGGAGCGCACGTCGGCGAGCACGCCATCGTGACCGAGAGCGTCATCGTCGACAGCGCGATCGGTGATTTTTCCATCGTCGGGCCTTTCGCTCACGTTCGCGGCGGAGCCGCGCTCGGGACGGGCGTGCGCATCGGCAACTTCGTCGAAGTAAAGAAGTCGAAGCTGGCACCCGGCGTCAAGGCAAACCATCTCGCCTACCTCGGCGACGCAACGGTCGGCGAGCGCAGCAACATCGGCGCTGGAACCATTACGGCGAATTTCGACGGCACGAAGAAGAATCCGACGACGATCGGCCGGGACGTTTCGATCGGATCGAACTCGACGCTCATCGCGCCGGTAACGATCGGCGACGGCGCGCTGACGGGCGCCGGTGCGGTCGTTACGCGCGATATCGCCGCGGGCGAACGCGTCGTCGGCAATCCTGGCAAACCGCTCGTTAAAAAATAACGTTTACTCAGAAGCTAACTCTTCGGGAGCCCCCGCATGATCTCACGTCTGGTCCCTCTTCTCGCTCTTTTGGTCTTCGTCGGCGCCGGTGGCACGGGTGCCCTCGCGCAAGCGACGGGGACAACGAGCGGCATCGATCTCAGTAATCTCGATCGCACGTGTAAGGCGTGCGACGACTTCTATCAGTTCGCGAACGGCGGGTGGATCGCCAAACATCCGATCCCGGCTGCCTATGCGAGCATCGGGAATTTTAACGTTCTGCACGATCGCAATCTCGACGTACTGCACGGGCTCCTGGACGATCCGTCGCTGCTGGCCGCCGCTGCTGGAAGTAACGCCCGTAAACTCGGCGACTTCTACAAAAGCTGCATGGATACGAACGCGATCGCTTCGGCCGGCACGGCGCCGCTCGCGCCGGAGTTTGCCACGATCGCAGGCGTGTCCGACGCGCACACGTTAGCCGCGCCACTTGCGAAGCTCGCGGCAGAAGGGGTCGGCGCGTTCTTCAACGTCTCGGGCGGCGCGGACGAACACGATAGCCGCACGACGATCGTCCAGTTGCGCCAAGGCGGCTTGGGCCTTCCGGACCGCGACTATTACCTCAAGGACGACGCCAAGAGCGTCGCATTGCGTACCAAATATACGGACCACGTCGCGAAGACGTTGGCCTTGCTCGGCGATGCGCCCGCGCTTGCGGCGAACGAAGCCAAGAGCGTGGTCGCGATCGAAACGGCCCTCGCCACGAGCCAACTCGGGCGCGTCGAAATGCGCGACCCCGCGGCAACCGATCATAAGATGAGTTTCGCCGACCTGCGCGCGCTCGCGCCCGCTCTCGACTGGAACGCTTACTTCGCGACGGCCGGCATCCCGACGACCGTCCCAATCAACGTCGCGCAACCGAAATATTTCGCGGCCCTTTCGGCTTTGCTCGCGACCCTTTCGCCGGCCGACCTGGAGGCGTACCTGCGTTGGCATACGACGCTCGCCTTCGCCTCGGCTCTGGCCGGTCCGATCGACGACGAAAACTTCGCGTTTTATGGCAAGACGCTCAACGGAACGACGGAACAGCTGCCGCGCTGGAAGCGCTGCGTCACGGCGACCGATCAAAATCTCGGTGAAGCACTCGGCCAGCTCTACGTGGCCAAAGCGTTCCCGGCGTCGGCGAAAAAGTCGGCGCTCGAACTCGTCGGCAACGTGCGCTCGACGCTACGCAGCGATTTTGCGACCCTCTCGTGGATGACGCCCGCGACGCGCGCGAAAGCGATCGCCAAACTGGACGCGTTTCAACTCAAGATCGGTTACCCCGACAAGTGGAAGAGTTATGCATCGCTCGAAATCGCGCCGGCCGGCTACGTGCGCAACATCGCGGCCGGTGCCGCTTTCCGCCGGGCCGATTCGCTCGAACGTATCGGTAAGCCCGTCGATCGTGCGCGCTGGGGTATGACCCCGCCGACCGTCAACGCCTACTACAATCCGAGCATCAACGAAATCGTTTTTCCGGCCGGCATCTTGCAGCCGCCGTTCTTCGATGCGAAGGCCGATATGGCGGTCAACTACGGCGGCATCGGAGCGGTCATCGGTCACGAGTCGACCCACGGCTTCGACGATCAAGGCCGCAAATACGGGCCAGACGGCAATCTGAGCGATACGTGGTCGCCGCAAGACGCGCTCCGCTTCAACGCCCGCGCGGATTGCATCGTGAAGCAGTACGACGCGCTATCGCCCGCGCCCGGCGTCATGGAGAACGGCAAGCTCGTCGAAGGCGAGGCGATCGCCGACATCGGCGGCATGACGATCGCCTACAAGGCGTTCGAGAAGTGGCAAGCGACGCATCCGCGCCGGACGATCGACGGCTTCTCGCCCGAGCAGCGCTTCTTCATGGGTTGGGCGCAAGTCTGGGCCGGGAACGATCGTCCCGAGTCGATCGCGCTGCGTGCGCGGACCGACGTGCACGCCTTCGACAAGTTTCGCGTCAACGCGACGCTCGCTAACATGCCGGAATTTGCTTCGGCTTGGTTCTGTAAGCTCAACCAAGCCATGGTGCGCCCCCCGGAGCAACGCTGCCAAATTTGGTAGCTCGTTCGTATCGGCAGCGCTTTCCCACGGAAGACGACGCCGGCGACACGCCGGCGTTTTCTTTTCTAACGTAACGTCACATCCGGGCGAATCAGAGCGCGACAGCCGATGATCTTCCCTCAGTTGCTTTTGCGCGTCACAATGTCTAATTTACTTGACTTTATATATGAATTTGTTACCATTAGGTCATGAAGAGCATAGCCGATGACGCGACTGGCCGTACGCCGACGGAACGTCGCAGCGGGCAGCGCTACGTGATCGAAATTCTTTCCGCCGGAGTGCTGTACGCCGCTCTGGTGATGGCTTCGCTGCGTTACGTGGAAAGTTTCGGCGGTATCGTCAAGTACGCCGTTGCGGTCGCGCCGGCGTTGGGCGCCGCGGCGATGGCGATCGCGATGGTCCGTTTCGCGCTGCGGATGGACGAGTTACAGCGTCGCACTTTCGTCGACGCGGCCGCGATCGCCATGGTCGCAACCGCCATCATCACGATGGCCGTCGGCTTTCTCGAAAATGCCGGCTTGCCGCGTCTGAGCCTTACCTGGGTCTGGCCGGTCGCCGTCGTTTCTTGGGCACTGGCGCTGCCCTTCGTGCGCCGCCGCTACTGTTGAAAAATCGACTGCGCGTGCTGCGTGCGGAGTTCCACCTCTCGCAAGCGCAACTGGCGGAACGCCTCGGCGTCGCTCGACAAACCGTCCACGCTATCGAGACCGGTAAATTCGCGCCAAGCCTCACTCTCGCGTTCAAGATTTCGACGCTATTCGGAGCGGACCTCAACGACGTGTTTGCACCCGGTGTCGAAGATAGACTACCCTCGCTTCTGGAGAAAATCGATGTTGAAACGCCTTCTGCCGATCGGCCGGACGTTAGCGGCCGTAGCGCTCGTGCTCTCGTGTTCTTCGGCAAGCCTCGCGATGGAGCCGAGCGCTAAAACTGGCCCGACTCCAAGCGCCGTTACGACGGTGGGGACGATGCGCGTGGAGGCGTACGGCAGCGGATCGCCGGCGCTGATCTTCATCCCGGGCCTCGCGTGCGGGTCGTGGGTGTGGGACGGTGCCGTTCGCACGTATGCCAAGACGCACGCCGTCTACGTCGTTACGCTTGCGGGCTTCGACGGCGTGCCGGCGGCGCCGGGTCCGGCTCTCGATAATGCCGATGCATCGCTACTCGAGTTTATTACAAAACGTAAACTCGATCGTCCGTTCGTTATCGGGCACAGTATGGGCGGCTTTCTGGCGCTGCGCTTCGGCACCGAACATTCCGATCTCGTGCGCGGCATCGTCTCCGTCGATGGAACGCCGGTGTTTCCGGCGCTCGCCCAGGCGACGCCCGAGCAACGACTGGCCGCCGGGTCGAAGTTCGCAGCGACGATGTCGGCGATGACGGCGGAAGGCTTCGCCGCAGCCCAGCGGACGACGATTCCTTCGATGGTGAGCGATCCCGCCCGCGCTGCCCAAGTCGCGGCCTTGACGGCGAAGTCGGATCCCGTCGCCACCGGCGCCTATGCGCGTGACTTGCTTACCGCGGACTTGCGGCCGCAGTTAAAACTCTTGTCCGCCCCGACGCTCGAGATCGCACCGGTACCCTCGAAGCCGGCGGCGTTCGAAGGTCCGCAAGCGGCGTCGGCTTCGAAATCCGAACGAGCCGACGGCTACCGGGACTTCTACGCATCGCTTCTGGCCGGCGCTCCGAACTTGCGGGTCGTGCCGATCTCCGATTCGCTGCACTTCGTGATGATCGACCAGCCGCAAGCCCTCTACGAAGAAATTTCGCGCTTCATCGCGGCGGTGTCCGCGTGAATACCGGGTTCTCGGGGAGTGCGCGAAATGGCAAAACTCTTGCCGATGTAAAAACATAGGACGCCCCTCTCTGGCCGGCCGACTCAGAGCTAGCCAGCGGACGGGTTCGAAGAGCGTGCTCGTTGCACATCAAGGAATTGCCGTTTAAGCTTATCCTCGAGCGTACCATTCGTTCGCTACGAGCGCGCGCGCCCTTCAACGGGCTCCGCTCAAAGCGGCCGAAGTTGGTGCTGAGCTGGGATCAGCCGTTACTTTTCGAGAGCAATCCCAATCCGATGTGGATATACGACGTCGCCACCCACGCCTTCTTAGCGGTCAACGACACCGCGTGCAAACACTATGGCTATTCGCGGTCTGAGTTTCTCTTGATGACCGTGCACGACATTCGCCCCGTGAGCGAACGCGCCGCGCTCGCGGAGAATCTCGCGGTCAAGCCCTTCGGTCTATCGCATTCGCGGAATTGGAGACATCGCTGTGCCGGCGGTGAGGTTATCGACGTCGAAGTGACCTCCGTATCGGTCGTTTACGATGGTCATCCGGCGCGGCTGGTGTTGGCTTCCGACGTGACGCATCTTCGGGACGCGGAACGTCAGCTCGTCGATCTGGCTCGTCGGGATCCCTTAACGAATCTTTTGAATCGCGCCGGCCTCGAGCACGCCCTTACGGAAGCGCTCGAACTGGTCGGGCGCCGACGCTCGATGCTGGCCATCGTCTTCCTCGATCTCAACAATTTCAAAGCCGTGAACGATAGCTTCGGCCACGAGACGGGGGACACGGTGCTCAAAGCGGTCGCGGAACGCTTGCGTATCGCATTTCGAAATACCGATCCCATTGCACGCTACGGAGGCGACGAATTCATCGTCCTCATTCCCGACCTGCTGCAGCACTCCGAAATCGAAGCCTACCTCGCGCGGCTGACCGACGTATTGAGCAGTCCGATCGCTATCGGCGCGCAACAGTACCATATGGGCGCGAGCATCGGAGTAAGTATTTTTCCGGAAAACGGAGCCGATCCGCAGGCGCTGCTCAATGCAGCCGACGCCGCAATGTACCGCGCCAAGCGTCAGAAGTACCACATCCAACTCGCCATGTCGACCTGACGCGACCTTCGGCGGTTCGCGGGTCGGCGCGGCGGTCTCCGTGGAAGCGTCGTCGAAACGTGTGGCGCCATGGCTTTGAAGGTCGTTTTGCTCTCGCATTCTCCCGAACCCGAGCGAGCCGTGGCCACCGCCGCGCGCAATTGCTACAGTCCGCGCGATATCGAGACGATCGACGAGAATTGGACGCCCGGCGAGATCGAAACGATGGTCGGCCGCGTGCGCGATGCCGGACACCTCTCGACCTTCGAGCACACCATGTTCACCTTCGGGGTGTCGGGCGTCTCGCGGGCGCTCACGCATCAGCTGGTTCGGCACCGGCACATGTCGTACGAGCAGAAAAGCCAACGCTACATCAAACTGAAAGGCCAGTTCGAGTTCGTTACGCCGCCTTCCATAGCGGCGCGGCCGGAGATCAAAGCGAAATACGACGCGCTCCAAAACAACATCGCCGCCTTCTATGCGGAGGCGCTCGCAGCCGGAACGCCCGCCGAAGATGCGCGCTTCGTGCTTCCGAACGCAGCCGAAACGCAGATCGTCGTTACCGCGAACGCTCGCGCGTTACTCGATTTTTTTTCGCTACGGACTTGTAATAACGCACAGTGGGAGATTCGCGAACTCGCATTCTCGATGTTGCGGCTCTCTAAGCGCGCCGCACCGGCGCTGTTCGTGCGCGCCGGTGCGACGTGTGTGCGCGGCTATTGCAACGAACCCAACGGCCCGCAATGCCCGCGCTACGTCGTCGTGAAAAATCCGGTGGCGGTCCGACGGGCCACGGGCATCACGGAAGACGGGCCCACGCGCGCGAACGACGAGATCGTCGCCGATCAGCAAACGGCGGCGATGACGGGCTAGAAAGCAGCCTTTGCCGAGCACGGCTTCGTGGAGTCGAGGGCTCGGACCGAGGAGTATCGTGCTGCATGCCGATACCTGACGGTCGGAAGGCGGTTGAAGACGAATATGGTCGCGAAAGGTACTACGTCGATGGCACAACGGACGTCGACGCTCGAGGTCGGCGCCACTGCACCGGCATTCGAGTTGAGTTCGCATCTCGGGTCGCCGGTCAAGCTTTCGGACTACGCGGGAAAGAACGTCGTTATCGCGTTTTACCCGTTCGCATTTTCGGGCACTTGAGCCGCTCAAATGCCTTCGTTCGAAGCGAACCTCGCTCGTTTTGAAGGGTACGATGCTCAAGTCTTGGGCATCTCGGTCGACTCCAAGCTCGTCAATGCTGCGTGGGCGAAATCGCTTGGCGGTATCACCTATCCGTTGCTCAGCGATTTTTATCCGCACGGTGCGGTCATGGAGAAGTACGGCGTCTTGCGCAAGGAAGGTATGTCGGAACGCGCCATCTTCATCGTCGATAAGCGCGGCATCATCCGCTACATCGACGTCCATGCTATCGGAGAGCAGCCCGACGAAGAACAAATTTTCCAACAGCTTCGTACACTCGAGTAGCACGCGCGCCGTTCTCTTTGTCGCGCTGTTTCTGGCAGCGTTCGCGTCCGTCTCGCCCGTTCGAGCCCTTGCCGGCCCGGACTTCGTCGATAAGCGCGTCTCCTCGATTCCCGTCGCGACGCTGCTCGCACAACCGGGGCAAAGGCTCGTCGATCCGCGGCGACAACAGGCGGCGCGGCGCGTCGGCAACTACGACCGGCCGCTGTTCTTTTTTTGGGCGTTCTCCCAAATTGCGGCGTTCGTCTATCTGTGGTCGTCGGGCATGGGCGCGCGTCTTCGTAATACGATTCGGCGATTCGTGCGCCAAGCGTTTTGGGTACGAGCCGCGTACGGTGCGGCGCTGGTCGCAGTCGGGGCGGCGGCCTCCTTTCCCGCGTCGCTGCTGCGCTACCGCGTCGCGTATAATTTTGGTCTAACGACGGAACGCGCTGCCGCTTGGTATCGCGACGGCCTGCTGACGACGGTGCTCGACGCGGTCGTCGTAGCTGCGATCGTGGCGAGCGTGTTCGCCCTGGTCGACCGGACGCGCTTCTGGTATCTGTACGCGACGGTAGGCCTCTTCCTCGTGACGCTGGTGATGGCGTTCGTCGAACCCGTGTTCGTTTCACCGCTGTACAACCGTATCGCTCCCGTGACGAGCAACGCGACCGTACGCGAACCGATCCGTGCGCTCGCGCGACGAGCCGGCGTCGGAGACGCGCCGATTGCAATTCGTAACGATTCGCTGCGCAGCGACATTGTGGAAGCCGAAGTCGAAGGCTTCGGACCGACCACGCGTATCGTGCTCGGAGACGCGTTACTCGACGACGCGACGTCTGGCGAAGTGCTCGTGCTCGCCGCGCGCGAGTTCGGGCATTACGCGCACGGCGACACGTTTCGGCTTTCACTTTTCTGGACGACACTCTTGATCGTCTGCACGGCGCTCGCCGTCATGATTGCCGACCGCGTCGCGTTTCGGCGCGACGACGATCCGCTCGCGCGCTTATCGCTCGTGTTCGCGTTCATGGGCTTGCTCGGGCTCACGGTCACGCCCATCTATAACGGCTATTCGCGCAATCTCGAATCGCGCGCGGACGGTTACGCGCTCGCGTTGACGGGCGACCGCGCATCGGCCGTACGCGCGTACGTGCGCATCGCCGACGAAACGCTCGCCCCGCTCTGCCCGTCCCACGCCGTGCGGGCGTATTTCTACAATAGCCCGCCGCTGGGCACCCGGATCGCGAAGGCGGCGGGCAAGCCCGATCCCTGCCCTTAGGCTTCACGTGGTCGTCGGGCATGGCCCGAGGGGCCTGCTAGAACGGCAGCGTTTTGCCGATGACGTCGCCGATCGCGGCTGCGCGCGAATATCCTGAAGGCACCTGGAAATCGGCTTCGTTCGGCGTTTGTTTGGCGAGCGACGAAAGGTCGAGCTTGAGCGAGCTCGCCGGAATCGTCTTACTCTTCGCGCTCGCCGTAATTTCGACGGGAAGTGCATCGAGATCGTCGGCGAGTTGGAAACGGCCGTGCACGTCGGTTTTGTCGCCGTTCCTGCCGGTCGAACCGTACGAATAGTCGAGGCCGGTCGCCGGATGACCGTTGACGGTCCCGTGTCCCGCAAGGGTGAGCGTCGCGGAGAAAGCGTTATCGTCTTTGAGCGATCGGGCGAGTGAGAAGACGTCGAAAATACCGCCCGCTGCACCGATCGCAGCCGCCGTACCGTTCGCTTGCGGCGGTGGCGATGCGGCCGCCGTCGCGTTCGTGTAATACGTGCGCTTCGCGTTCGACCAGATGGTGTACGAGGACGACTTGCGATCGTAGACGATGCTGAAGCCGCCCGGCGGAAAGAGCTGCGTTGCCAGCAGCGACGACACGGCGGCTCCGGCGCCCGGAATCGCGAGCGACAGGATGTCGACGCGCAGATTTTGACCGCGCTGTTCGAGCGCGATATCGCCTCCGACCGTCAGCTTCGTATCGCCGCCGCCGAACGCCGTTTGCACGACCAGCTGTCCTTTGCCGACGAAGCCGCCGGGGTCGTCCGCGGCATGGCCGCTCGCGATCGCCGCTGCGGCGAAGGTTACCACGATCGCGCCGAGGCCGAGCGCTTTGCTCGCCCGCTCGCGCGTTGCGCCGGTCATGCGGTCCCGCGGTAGACGGTGCCCGTCACTTGCGTGCCGAGATGGCGATCGGTAAGGAACTCGACGATTGCGGCGTGTGCGATCCGTCCGTCGATGATCTGCGCGGCGTTGACCCCGGCGCGCACGCCGCGCGCTGCAGCGCCGATCGCCGCGCGCAAGCCGGCATCGAAGGCGGGGTCTTCGGCGAGCGCGAGCGCTTCGGCGGGCGTGAGCTCTTCGAGCAAGGCGCTGGTCTGCGGGTCGACGACGCCGCCCGCAGCGTGAAAGAAGATCGCGCGCGCGGCTTCGGTCGCACCGGCAATGACGGCGGCAACTTCATCGGCACCGATCGCGATCTCGTCCTCGCCGATCCCGTACGCCGTCGGCTCGATGACCGGAATGTAGCCCGCCTCCGTAAGCGTCGCCAGAATGCCGGCTTGCACGCGTCCGACACGTTCGCGCCCCGCCGACGGTAAGAGCGCGGCATCGGCGCCGCACAGGCCGACCGCCCGATTGGTTTGCCGGTTAAGCGATCGTACGCAAGCGCGTGCGACGTCCGGTGTGGGCGCCACCAGAATCGGGCGGACGCCGTTAGCCATGAGAAAACCGAGATCGTCCGAGAGCGTGGTGCGCGCGTCGACCGGCGAGCGGTCGATGCGAAGGACGAACGTACGTCCGGCGAAGCTTCGCGTCATGGCGAGGAGTTCACGACGCATGCAACGTGTCCTCGCCGGGCGACGGCCGCCACGCATTCACGAGCTGGATGGCTCCCGCCGTATCGCTCGCGAGCCAGCGTTCGACGCCGTCGGCGGCGACGCCGATCAGGGTTGCGATATCCCGCTCTTCGTCGGCGCCGAAATTCGCGAGTACGTAATCGATCGTATCGCTGCGCCCGCGCCCGATGCCGACGCGCAAACGCGCAAACGCTTCTCCGAAATGTTCGATCACCGACTTGAGCCCGTTATGCCCGCCGCTGCCGCCGCTCGCACGCATGCGCAGCCGGCCGAACGGCAGATCGAGATCGTCGCTGATAACGAGCAGTTGGAGTGCCGGCGTCTTCCACCAGCCGGCCATGCGAGCCAGCGCAATGCCGCTGTCGTTCATAAACGTCAGCGGCTTGACGAGCACGACCGCGCGCGCGGCGACGTGCGCCTGTTCCGCACCGTCTTTTTTTTTCCAGCTCGCGACGGCGAGACGGCTCGCCACTTCATCGACCACGCGAAAGCCGATGTTGTGGCGCGTGCGCTCGTATTTGTGGCCCGGATTCCCGAGCCCGGCGACGATGCGCGTTCCGGGCAAGCGAGTCGGTTACGCGTTCCCCGTCGACTCGGATTCGTCGACGGTAGGTACCTCGGCCGCAACGGGTTCTGGCGCGGAGGCTTCCGCTTCTGCTTCCGTCTTCGAGGCTTCGATCGAAACCAGAATCGTGTGGGGATCGACGTCGAGTTCGATATTGCGCGGCAATTTGAGCTCGCTCGCGTAGAGATGGTCGCCGACCTTGAGTGCCGTGACGTCGACTTCGAGCTGCTCGGGCAAGCCGTTGGCCGGGCCCGTGACGGCGATCGTGTGCACGACCACATCCATGACGCCGCCCGAGTTCTTCACGCCGTCGGGAACGCCGACGGTCACCAGCGGCAGCGTGGCCGTGATGTTTTCCGTCGCCCCGACGCGCTGCAGATCGGCGTGAATCACGCGTCGCGTGATCGGATCGCGCTGCACGTCGCGAACGAGCGCCGTATCGCGCGAGCCGCCGTCGATCGTCAACTCGAGAAGATGGTTCTTGCCGCCCGCCTTGAGCAGATCGTCAAAAGCTCTTGCATCGAGAGCGATTGCGAGCGGTGTCGAGCCGTGCCCAAACAGAACGCCGGGCACGAAGCCCGTCTTACGCAGTGCGGCGACGGAGGTCGAGCCGGTCTTATCACGCGACTTGATCGCCAGCGCGTTGGTTGTGGTGGCCATGATTCCTATTTCTACTTCGTTATGACGAAGCGGTCGTGAGCACGTTGGGCAGCGCGATGCGCCCGTCCGTAGTGAGGAGCGCGCTGTGCGGCGCTTCCTCTTCCTTAGAAAAAAGTTCCGAAACCGAACGATTTGCGGTGATGCGCTTGATCGCGTCGGCCAAGATCTGCGCGATCGAAAGCACTTTGAACTTCGAACCAAGCGTCGCTTCGAGGTTGGGCAAGGTGTTGGTGACGATGATACGTTCGATCGGCGATTCGGTCAGGACGCGGACCGCGTCGCCGGCGAAAATCCCGTGCGTCGCACACGTGTAGACCTGCGTCGCGCCGCGTTTGATCAACGCTTCGGCAGCCTTTGCAAGCGTGCCGCCGGTGGAGATCATGTCATCCACGACGACGGCGATTTTGCCGTTGACGTTCCCGACGATCTCCGTAACCTCGGAAACGTCGGGCTCCGGGCGGCGCTTGAACACGATCGCGAGCGACGCACGTAAGCGTTTGGCGAAGTTTTCGGCGCGCGGCACGCCGCCGGCATCGGGCGACACGACGACGATTTTTTCACCTTCCAGCCCCTGCGACTTCAGGTACGAGCACAGCGTCGGCGCGGCGACGAGATTGTCCACCGGTAAGTCGAAGAAACCTTGAATCTGCGCGGCATGCAGATCCAGCGTAACGAGCCGCTTCGCGCCGGCCTTCTCGATGATGTTCGCCAGCAGCTTGGCCGAGATCGGCTCGCGGCCTTTGGTTTTCTTATCTTGCTTCGCATAACCGTAGTACGGCACGACGGCCGTGATGCGATAGGCCGAGGCACGGCTGAGCGCATCGATCATCAAGAGCAGTTCCATCAGCGAATCGTTGACGGAATTACCGTTGGGGGCGCGGCAGATCGATTGCACCACGAAAACCTCCGCGCCGCGCACATTCTCTTTGATCTCGATCCGGCACTCTTCGTTCATGAACTTGCTCACGAGCGCGCCGCCGAGCCGCGTATTCATCTTCGCAGCGATTTCGCGGGCGAGGTCGATGTTCGAATTGCCGCTGAAAAAGAGCGGCTGCTGGATGACCGACACGGGCCTACCTCCGGGAGACCGAAGTCTCGCAACGATGGATTGGTTGTCTTCCTTCCTTTCTCTGTGCCGGGAAAGTGGACCCGTAGGTTTCGGCCGCCGCGCCAGACTCATCCCAGGTCCAGCCGCACGCCGAGCGCGTATGCTGGAACGATGGAACTCCCGGGAGCTCGCGTCCTCGTGGTCGACGACGAGGTGGCGATCCGCGATCTGCTCGACTACGGTCTGGCGCAGGCCGGCTTTACGGTGCGTTCCGTGGGCGACGCGCCCGCCGCGCTCGATGCCGTTCGCGCGTGGACGCCCGAAGTGATCGTGCTCGACGTCATGCTGCCCGATATCGACGGCTTCGCGTTGCTGCCGATGTTGCGTCGCCTTACCGACGCCCCGATCATCATGCTCAGCGCGCGCGCCGAAACGGCGGAGAAAGTGGCCGGCCTTTCACGCGGGGCCGACGATTACATCGGCAAGCCGTTCGAACTCGAAGAACTCGTAGCGCGACTGCAATCGGCGCTGCGCCGGCCGCGCATGGAGCAGCGCCAATCGTTCCGTTACGCCGATCTCACGGTCGACGTCGGCCGGCGCACCGCGTTCCGGGGCAATCGCCGGGTCGAACTCTCGACGCGCGAATTCGATCTGCTGCTAACCCTCGTGCGCAATGCGGAACACGTGTTCACGCGTTCGGATCTGCTCGATTTGGTCTGGGGAGTCGATCGCGACGTCGTCCCCAATACGGTCGAGACGTATATTTCGTACGTGCGCGCGAAGATCGACAGCGGCGAAGAGGTCAAGCTCATCCAAACGCTGCGCGGCGTCGGCTACGTCATGCGCGCGAACCCGGCGCCGTGAATTCGACGTTCGGCCGGCGTCTGCGCGTGGTCACGACGCTCGAGATCGCGGGCGTCCTGTGGCTCGCGGTCATCGCGGGCGCGCTGCTCGCGCTCGGAAGCTACGTCGGGGCGTTGCGCGGCGATATGGCGGTCGCGCTCGATCGCGTGGTGGTGGCGCTCGACAACGCGCCTGCGACGCACGATGCGCGCGCGGCGGGAGCGCTCGCGGTTTCGCGTTATCCGCGAGCTAGCGTGGTCGTCTTGCTGATCGATGAGAAGCGGCGCGTAACGGTGTTCCCGCAGGCCGATCGCGGCACGCGGCCGCGTATCGTCGTGCGTCGGCGCGGGCAGAGCTCCGGCGAGCCGCGGGCGACCGGTGCTTTCGCGCGGATCGTTTTTGGACTCGTGACGGCTCTGGGACTTGCGAACGTTCGCGCGCACGTCGGCTCGATCGACGTGATCGTCAAGCCGAACGAAGCCGCGCTCGTCGCGACCGTCGCGGCGCACGTTTGGCAATTCGCGATCGCGTTGCTTTCGAGCCTCGTGCTCGCGGTCGTGTTCGCGCGCACGCTGACCCGTCAGGTCCTACGCCCGCTCATCGACGTGACCCGGGCCCTGGAACGCTTCGCTTCGGGCGACCTCACGCCGCAGCCGATCGTAGCCGATCGGCGACACCAGCTCGGCTCGCTCGCCGTCGCCTATAACGGTGCGATCGACCAGATGGAACGCGCGTTCGCGGAACGCGACCGTGCGAACGAAGCGATGCGCCAATTCATGGCCGACGCCGGCCATCAATTGCGCACGCCGCTGACGGTCATACGCGGCTTCATCTCGATCTTGCGTAAGGGCGATCTGCGGACGCCGCAAGACGGCGAGCGAATTTTGGAAACGATGAATCGCCAGAGCGTCATCATGGCATCGCTCATCGACAAGCTGATGCTGCTCGACCGTTGGGATGCCGCCGGCGCCGAGCCCAGCAATGAGAAAATCGACATCGCGAGGTTGGTGAGCGACGTGCTCGGACCCATCGCCGAGTCGCACCCGACGCGCGCCGTCCGTGTCGACGCTCCCGAAGCGGGCCTCGCCGGCATCGACCCAACCGATCTGGCGCACGCGCTCACGAACGTCGTCGACAACGCACTCAAGTATACGACCGGGGCGATCGACGTGCGCGTGCGACGCGACGCGCGCGAGATCGTGGTCGAGGTCGCCGACGAAGGGCCCGGCATGTCGCCGACAGAGGCCGACCATGCGTTCGACCGTTTTTTTCGCGGTTCGCGGCGAGATGTCGATGGCTCCGGTCTCGGTCTCGCGATCGCGCGTCGCGCCATCGAACGCGCCGGCGGGACGCTCGCCATCGTGAGCGACCCCCGGTCCGGCTCGCGTCTGCGGATAGCGCTTCCGCCGGCGTCTTGATACGGGCCGTCATTCGGCGCAATGTCGGAAGCTCGCGGCAACGCTGACGAGCGGGCCGGCCTTTACCGCTGAGGCGAGCGAAAAACGGAAGGTGTTAGAAGCGGCTTGAGCAGAGTTTGATTGAATCGGTAAACCATGTCCGATCGTTTCAAGCTCGTCTCGCCGTACCAGTTAGCCGGCGACCAACCCGCCGCGACGGATAAGCTGGCCGCCGGCGTGGCGCGCGGAGATCGCGCGCAAACGTTGCTCGGCGTTACGGGCTCCGGCAAGACGATGGCGATGGCGCGCGTCGTCGAAGCGGTCCAGAAGCCGACGCTCGTGCTCTGTCACAATAAGACGCTGGCCGCGCAATTATGTGCCGAGTTCCGCGATTTTTTTCCGGAGAACGCGGTCGAATATTTCGTTTCTTACTTCGATTACTATCAACCCGAAGCCTATATCGCGCACACCGATACGTTCATCGAAAAAGACAGTTCGATCAACGACGAGATCGAGCGCCTGCGGCATTCGGCGACGCAGTCGATGCTCACGCGCCGCGATACCCTCATCGTGGCCTCGGTGTCGTGCATCTACGGTCTCGGTTCGCCGGCCGACTATATGGAGATGTCGTTCAAGATCGAGGTCGGGATCGAGGTCGATCGCGACGTGTTGTTGCGGCGCCTCATCGATATGCAGTATCGCCGCAACGATCTGAGTCTCGTCCGCGGTACGTTTCGCGTGCGCGGCGATACGCTCGAGTTCGTCGGCGTCGACGAAGAACTCGTCCACCGCATCGAATTTTTCGGCGATGAGATCGAAGCGATCAACGTGGTCAACCTGCTCACGGGCGAATATGTCGAATCCAAGGAATCGATTACGATCTTTCCCGCAAAGCACTTCATCACGCCCGACGAGAAGTTGCGGCGCGCGGTCGCCGCGATCGAGCTCGAGCTCGAAGAACGGCTGAAGTTTTTCAAGGACAACGGCAAATTGCTCGAAGCGCAACGCCTCGAAATGCGGACGCGCTACGATCTCGATATGCTACGCGAAGTCGGTTATTGCAACGGCGTCGAAAACTACAGCCGTCATCTGGCCGGTCGCGAAGCCGGTGCGACGCCTTCGTGTCTGCTCGATTTCTTTGCGAAGGACTGGTTGCTCTTCGTCGACGAGTCCCACGTGACGATCCCGCAGGTGCACGGCATGTACGCGGGCGACCGTTCGCGCAAGGAAATACTGGTCGAGCACGGGTTCCGGTTGCCGAGCGCCATGGATAATCGGCCGTTGATGTTCGAAGAATTCAAAGCGCACGTCAATCAAGCGGTCTACGTCAGCGCGACGCCCGCCACGTGGGAAATTTCGCAGTCGACGCAAGTCGCTGAGATGATCATCCGCCCGACGGGCCTGGTCGATCCGGAAGTCGAGGTGCGCCCGACAAAAAATCAAGTCGACGATCTCATGGAAGAAATTCGTAAGCGGGCGAGCAGCGACGAGCGCGTCCTCGTTACCACGCTCACGAAGAAAATGGCCGAAGACCTCACCGATTTTTTACTGGAAAACGGCTTCAAGGTGCGCTATCTGCACAGCGAAGTCGAGACGCTCGAACGCATCGCGATCTTGCGCGACTTGCGGCGCGGGGTCTTCGACGTGCTCGTGGGGATCAATCTCTTACGCGAAGGCCTCGATCTGCCCGAAGTGTCGCTCGTCGGCATCCTCGATGCGGACAAGGAAGGCTATCTGCGCAGCGGCACGTCGCTCATTCAGACGATCGGCCGCGCCGCGCGCAACGTCGAGGGGCGCGTCATCATGTATGCCGACGTCGTCACGGAATCGATGGCGCGAGCGATCGGCGAGACGCGCCGGCGTCGCGAAAAGCAGATCGCGCATAACCTCAGCCACGGCATCGAACCGAAAACCGTGCGCAAAGAAGTACGCGATATCCTCGACCTCATCGGCGGTAACGAAAAGACGACCGACGCCTCGAAGCTCAAAGGCGACAAGTTGCCGCGCGAAGTCGCGATGGCGATGGCGAGCGAGATCGAGAAGAAGATGAAAGAATTTGCGGCCAACCTGGATTTCGAAAAGGCGGCGGCGCTGCGCGACGAACTGCTCGAACTGCGCAAGCAGATCGGTGGCAACGAGTCGATCCTGTTCCAAGGCAAAGCGCCGAAGATTTTCGCGCACGCTCTGAAGGAATTGGTCGGCACGTAGGCATCGTCGTTCCGCTTTGCGGCGGAAGCCTCGGGTGCGGCGCGGAAGCGTGCGGCGTGCAACAGTGCGTCGTCCCGGGTATCGCGATGTGGTCGGTTTGGAAACCCGATCGCAACCTGTACTTCAATTCGTTTTTCGTGGAATCGCCGCTGGGAAACGTCGCGATCGATCCGCTGCCGCCGGGCGACGCGGGCGCGGATGAGATCGCGGCGCGCGGCGGACTCGCGTGGATCGTCGTCACCAATCGCGATCACGAACGCGACGCCCGCGCGCTCGCGCATCGTTTCGGGGCGAAAATCGCCGTCGGCGCGCGCGATGCGGCGTCGTTGGCGGGGCCGGTCGAGCGGGAACTGCACGACGGCGATACCTTCGGCGAAGCGACGGTCGTCGCACTCGACGGCTTCAAAACGCCGGGCGAGATCGCGCTGCATTTCCGCGAGCGCGCGACGGTGGTGCTGGGGGACGCGCTGTGGGGTTCGCCCGCGGGCGCGCTCCGCCTCATGCCCGATGAAAAACTTGCCGATCCGGTCGCTGCGGCGCTATCGCTTCGCCGCGTCGCCGCGCTGCGGCCGCAGCATCTGCTCGTGGGGGACGGGGCGTGCGTCTTCGGCGACGCGACGCGCGCGCTTTGGGCGGCCCTCGACGCGCGCTCCGTGCCGGGCTTACGCCGGATCAATCGCGACGACGCTGTTTGGCGGACGTGGCCCTGCGACCCGGACGGCTTCGCGGGCGACGCGTTCGAGATCGGCGACGCGATCGGTGCCGAACGCCTGGGCTATCGGCTGACGCGGATTCCGCCCGGAAATGCGTCTTGCCCGACGCACTGGCACACGGCGGAAGAAGAACTTTTCGTCGTCCTGCGGGGACGCGCGACGCTCGTCACGCCGGCGGGCAACACGCCGCTGCGTACCGGCGATTTCATCGCCTTCCCGACGCAGCCGCACGGCGCGCATAAAGTCGTCAACGACGCCGACGAGCCGTGCGAAATTTTGATGATCGCGAACGTCGATCGCGGCGACGTGTGCCTGTATCCCGACAGCAAGAAATTGCTCGTCGAAACGACCGGCCTGATCGTGCGCGACAACCCCGCTCTCGATTACTGGGACGGCGAGTGAACGTGCCGCTCGCGACGACGCCTCATCTAGAGATCGCTTACGAAGAACGCAATCCGCGGGCGAACGACGTTATCGTGCTCGTGCACGGGTTTCCCGACGACGCGCGCACCTGGGACGCGCTCCTGGCTCGGGAGCCTTTCGCGCATGCGCGTACGATCGTGCCGTGGTTGCGCGGCTTCGGCGAGACGCGTTTTCGCGACGCCGGGACGCCGCGTCAGGCGCACGCGAGCGCCCTCGCGCGCGACGTCGTCGATCTGCTCGATGCGCTCGGCATCGAGCGCTGCACGCTCGTCGGTCACGATTGGGGCGCCCGTGCGAGCTACGGTGCTGCCGTTCTCGCACCGGAGCGGATCGCGGCTCTGGTCGCACTCGGCGTCGGCTACGGCACGAACGTTCCGGGACAGACGCTTTCGTACGCACAGGCGCAGGCGTATTGGTATCAATGGTACTTCGCAACCTCGCGCGGCGAGGCGGCCCTGCGCGACGATGCACGCGGGTTGTGCCGCCATCTGTGGCAGACGTGGTCGCCGTCGTGGACCTTCACCGGAGCCGAGTACGAACGCACGGCGCTATCCTTCGCGACGCCGGATTTTGCGAAGATCGTCACGCATTCGTATCGGCATCGCTGGGGCTTCGCACACGCCGATCTCGGCGATCCGCGCGCTGCAGACGACGACCGGCGACTCGGCGCGTTACCGTCGATCGACGTACCGACGCTCGTTCTCCACGGCGCCCAAGACGGTGCGACGTTGCTCGAAGCGACCGAAGGTCGAGAAGACTCGTTCGCCGCGTATTACGAACGCGTGATCGTGCCCGGTGCCGGTCATTTCGTGCAGCGCGAAGCACCGCAGGCCGTCGCCGCTGCGTACGCGTCCTTTCGCAAGCGCTTGCAGGGTTGAACGTCGCGCTCGACATCGTTTCGGACGACGGTGCCGTCGTCGTCCTTCGTTCGCGCGAGGCTCTCGAAGCCGACGGACGCAGCGGTCAACGCGCGCTACGCTATCGCACGCGGACCGGTGCGCTATTGCGCGTCGACGGCATCGTGCGCGGTGCGTTCGATCGCGAACACGAGACGATCGTCGTGCCCGCCGGCGCCTGCGGCGACGTAACGCTCGAGGTCGAGCGCCGCGCGTTGCCGACCACGGGCTTGCCGGCGGGCGACGGCTGGCGTTGGACGTGGCTCGTCGCGAACTCGACGCAAGAACCGGCCCGAACGCTGCACGTCACGCCGGCCCGCGACGAGGCGGCGACCCGCGCCTCGAACGGAGCGACTGCTGACGTCGCGCCGCTGGCCCTGACCGGCCATTCGCATCTCGACATCGCGTGGTTGTGGACGTACGAGGAGACGCACCGCAAAGCGCAGCGCACGTTCGCGACCGCAGTCCGCCAACTCGAAGCGCATCCACGCTTCGTCTTCGCGCAGAGTCAGCCGCAGCTCTTCGCCTGGCTCGAAGAACGCGATCCGGCGTTCTTCGCTCGCGTCTGCGCGCTGGCGCGTGCCGGTCGGATCGACACGAGCGGCGCCGCGCTGTGGGTCGAGGCCGATTGCAACCTGACTTCGGGCGAATCGCTGCTGCGGCAACTGGCGCATGGCATGCGCTACGTCGAGCGCAATTTCGGAACGTTTCCGACGGTCGCGTGGCTGCCCGATAGCTTCGGATTTCCCAACACGCTGCCCGCGCTGCTCGTGCACGCCGACATCGGATTTTTCGGTACGACCAAACTCGGGTGGAACGATACGACGACGTTTCCCCACGCGCGTTTCGTGTGGGAAGCGCCGGGCGGTTGCCGCGTCGTCGCCGCGCAGATCGCTTCCATCGCCGGCGGGGTGGAGGCGGCGCGAGTGCGTCGCGCGCGGGTGCGCGGCGACCTGTTGTTGATCGGTCACGGGGACGGTGGTGGCGGCGCGAGCGATGCGGCCCTCGAGGCGGCGCCACGCGTTGGCATCTGGACGACGCTAGGCGCCTGGTTTGCGCGAATTGCCGAAGATGCGTCCGCGCTGCCCGTCGTGCGCGGCGAACTCTATCTTCAAGAGCATCGCGGCACGGCGACGACGCATCACGATATCAAAGCGCGCAACGCCGCTTGCGAGCGCGCTCTCGGCGCGGCCGAACTTGCGCTCGCCTGGGCGCGCGCGCTGCATGCCACGCCGTTCTTTCTCGACGAAGCTCGCGCGCAACTCGCGTACGCGTGGGAGCTGGTCTTGCGCGGGCAATTCCACGACGTGCTGCCGGGGAGCGCCATCGCCGCGGTCGCGCGCGACGCGCAGGCCGATTACGACGAAGCGGACGCACTGATCGCGCACGTGACCGCGAGCGCGCGTGCCGTCTTGCCGCAGAATTCGCGCCCGCTCGCGCCCACGCGACCCGTGGCGCCGCGGGAGGATGCGGGCGGCTTCATTTTCGCTAACGATCGGGTCGTCGCACGCTTCGCGCACGCCGGCGAACTCGTCGATCTGCGCGTTCCCGGCGGTCCGCCGCTGGTGCGGCGCGCTTTGCAACTCGCGGCCTACGTCGACCGGCCCAGGCGCTGGGATGCATGGAACGTCGATCGCCGCTATCGCGACCGCCCCGTTCGCGTGCGGGTAACCGGATGCGCGATTGCAGGCGAAGCGCTCGAGATCCGCTATGCCGTCGGCTCGTCGCTCGCGCTCGCGAGCGTCTCGCTCGACGCGAACGAGCCGTTTCTGCGCGTCGAGCTCGCGGTCGACTGGCGCGAACGGCACACGCTGCTGCGTTTCGAGAACGAGCTCGCTTTCGGCGGGACGCGCGCACGCTTCGGAACGCCTCACGGCGCCGTCGATCGTGCGGCCGCGCCGCAAACGCGGACGGAACGAGCGAAGTTCGAAGCGCCCGGGCAACGCTACGCCCGCATCGACGGAGCCGCCGGAACCCTGGCGCTCTTCTCGCTCGACACGTATGGCTGGAGCGTTGTGCGCCGGCGCGGCGTCACTCGTCTGGGACACTCGCTGTTGCGCGGCCCGACGTGGCCCGATCCCGGCGCCGATCTCGGCCGGCACGGTTTCGCACTCGCGCTCGTTCCGGCCGTAGAAATGTCCATGGAAGGACTCGAAACGATGTGGGAGCGCTTCGCGGGCCGGACCGAGGTGCCGATGTTTACGTGCCCCGACGGCGCAGTGTTCGTGGTTGCGACGAAACTCGCCGACGACGGCGCGGGCATCGTCGTCCGCGCCCGCGAGTGCGACGGTATCGCGCGCGATGTCGTCCTGCGTTGCGGGGCGCGCGCGCACGCCGTGGCCAGCGTCGACGGCCTCGAACGCCGTCTCGAGCGGCCCGCCCGGCTCGAGGACGGTGCCGTGCGCGCGCGTTTCGAAGCGTTCGAGCTGCGCTCGTTTCGCGTGTCGATCGCATGACTCGGCTGCAGATCGCGCGGCCGCCGCTCGAAGCCGTCATCTTCGATCTCGACGACACGCTGCACGACGATACGGCAACGTACCGGCGTGCGGCCGAGCGCGTGGCGCACGATATTGCGTCGCAGCGTGGAGTGCCCCACGGCCCGTTGTTCGAGGCCTATGTCGAGGCGGCCGAGCGGTTTTGGAGCCGGCTGGATGCGGCGACGCTCGGGTCCCCGCTCGCCGGTTTACGCGCGCAGATGTGGCAGCAGGCGCTCGATTCGTGCGAGTTCGCGGAACCCGGTCTCGCCGAACGCTGCGCTCGCGGGTACGACGCCTATCGCCGGGATCTGCTCGAACTCTGGCCCGGTGCGCGCGAACTGCTCGCGAGCCTACGCGAGCGCGGCTACAAGCTCGCGATGATGACCAACGGCTTCGCGGAAACGCATCGCGATAAGATCGCGGTGCTCGGACTCACAGATGCTTTCGACGAAATCTTCATCGCGGACGAAGTCGGCATGGTCAAACCCGATGCGCGCCTCTTTCGGCTCGCGGCAGAGCGGCTCGGCGTGACACCCGAAGCCTGCGCGATGGTCGGGGATCGTTTCGAGCGCGACGTTCGCGGCGCGGCGTCCGTCGGCATGTACACCGTCTGGATGAACGTCCGCGGCGAAACGCAGCCCGGCGATCTGCAGGCGGACGCGGTCGTCGCCGACCTCGCCGGGGTCGAGGCGGCCCTTCCGCTGATACGGCAGCGCGGTTCCGGTTTTGACTAGGCGGCGCGCCGTCGCGGAATGCTATCGATGCGGCTGAGCACGTACTCGCGTTCGACATTCCCCAGCTTCAAGTGCTTGACGAAGCCGACGAGATTGACCACGAGTTCCTCGCGGCGCCCGACGAAATATCGAAAGCTCGACTCGCCGTCCAGCCGCGCGAAAATCAAACGGTCGTCGACGAGGGCCAGCTCCGCGATGCTCGGATTCGTGCGGCACGGCGCGAGTTCGAATAAGCAATCCAGGACCGCGCTGAGTTGGGGAGCCGTTTGCAGCCGCGAAAAGTGGTACCGCATTCGTTGCGATGCCGTTACCGTCCGTGAGCCGATGTCCATACTGCGCCTATCGGCAGGGACCGGCGACCCTGAAGAAGCTGGCCTCGCCCCTGCAACGGTTGTGACGCAGACCCGGTCACAAGAACGTGCCGTCACCGTCCTCGTCTAGTTCCGCGCCGCGCGGTCTCGATTCGATCGTTATCAAAGGCGCGCGCGAGCACAATCTCCAGAACGTCGATCTCACCCTGCCGCGCAACCGCCTCATCGTGATCACCGGTCTCTCGGGATCGGGAAAGTCGTCGCTGGCGTTCGACACGATTTACGCGGAGGGCCAGCGCCGTTACGTGGAATCGCTCTCGAGCTACGCGCGGCAGTTTCTCGGACAGATGGAAAAGCCCGATGTCGATTACATCGAGGGCCTTTCGCCCGCAATCTCGATCGATCAAAAATCGACGTCGCGCAATCCGCGCTCGACGGTCGGTACGGTCACCGAGATCTATGATTATCTGCGCTTACTCTACGCACGCATCGGCAAGCCGCACTGCTATAGTTGCGGGCGCGAAGTCAGCGCCCAATCGAGCGAACAGATCGTCGACCAGATCATGGAGTTGCCCGAAGGCACGCGCATCCAAGTGCTTTCGCCCGTGGTGCGCGGCCGCAAAGGCGAATATGCGAAGCTTTTCGAGGAGATCGGCAAAGAGGGTTTCGCCCGCGTTCGCATCGACGGGGAGACGAAAGAACTTCGCGACAAGATCGAACTCGATAAGAAGCGCAAGCACACGATCGAAGTGATCGTCGATCGTCTGGTGATGAAGGCCGATATTCGCAAGCGTCTGACCGATTCGATCGAGACGACGCTGCGGCTCTCGAGCGGAATCGTAACGGTCGTCGTCAACAATGCGGGCGCGGAAAAAGCGGCTAACGTCGCGCGAGAGCTCACGTTTTCCGAGTCGCTCGCGTGCGTGTATTGCGGGCTCTCGTTCGAAGAACTCGCGCCACGTCTCTTCTCCTTCAATTCTCCTTTCGGCGCTTGTTCGGACTGCACGGGCCTCGGGGTGAAGATCGAAATCGACCCGTGGAAAGTGATGCCCGATCGCGCCAAATCGCTCGAAGAGGGCGCGATCGTGCCGTGGAGCAAGTCACTGGCCGGCGGCAAGTATCCCTCGATGAATCCATACTATATGCAGCAGGTCGAGAAGCTGCTGCGTTCGCGCCGCGTCAAGATGTCGACGCACGTCGATAAGATGCCGCCCGATCTGGTCGAGCAGATATTGTACGGCGTCGACGGCAAGCAGCGCTTTACGTACGAATCCAAGAGCGGTCACGCTTGGAGCTACGAAGCGCAGTTCGAAGGCGTCGTCAACAATTTGCAGCGGCGTCATACCGAGACGTCGTCGGATTACGTCAAAGAAGAAATCGAAAAATTCATGTCCGCCACGTCGTGTCAGACGTGCATGGGCGCACGGCTCAAGCCCGAAGCGCTGGCGGTGACGGTCGGGAATGTGAACATCCATACCCTCACCACGATGTCGGTTGAGAAAGCGGAGGCGTTCTTTCGCGCCTTCGTGCCGACCGAGCGCGAAGAGATCATCGGGCAGCAGATCCTCAAAGAGGTGCGCGCGCGGCTCGGTTTCTTGAGTAATGTCGGGCTCGGATATCTCAATCTCTCGCGTTCGGCGACGACGCTTTCGGGCGGCGAATCGCAGCGTATTCGCTTGGCCACCCAGATCGGTTCGTCGCTGGTCGGCGTGCTGTATATTTTGGACGAACCGTCGATCGGCTTGCATCAGCGCGATAACGACCGGCTTCTCGCTACCCTCAAGACGCTACGGGATCTCGGCAACACGCTCATCGTCATCGAACACGACGAGGATACGATGCGCGAGGCCGACGTCATCGTCGATATCGGCCCGGGCGCCGGGGCTGAAGGCGGTCGTATCTTAACCGTCGGCTCGCTCGAGCAGATCATGCAGAATGCCGAATCGCCGACCGCCGCGTACCTCTCGGGGCGCCGTTTCATCGCAATTCCGAAAAGACGCCGGATACCGCGCGGTTGGTTGAAAGTCAAAAATGCCAAAGCGAACAATATCGCGGGCGTCAATGTCGATTTCCCGATCGGCGTCTTCGCGGCGGTTACGGGCGTGAGCGGCAGCGGCAAGTCGACGCTCGTCAACGAAGTGCTCGTCAAAGCGCTGAACCAACATCTGCACGGCTCGCCGGCCGGCGGTACGTACGGGACCGTCGCTGGTGCGGAAGCGCTCGATAAGATGGTGGTGATCGATCAATCGCCCATCGGTCGTACGCCCCGCTCGAACCCGGCCACTTATACCGGCGCGTTCGATCTCGTTCGCGAGCTGTTTTCGCTCGTTCCCGATTCCAAGCTGCGCGGGTACACGCCCGGCCGCTTTTCGTTCAACGTCAAAGGCGGCCGCTGCGAATCGTGCCAGGGCGACGGCATCATCAAAATCGAGATGCACTTTCTGCCCGACGTCTACGTACCGTGCGAAGTGTGCAAAGGCAAACGGTACAACGCGCAAACGCTCGAAATCAAATATAAAGCGAAATCGGTCGCCGACGTGCTCGAGATGCGCGTCGATGAAGCGGCCGTTTTCTTTTCGGCGATCCCGCGCATTCACAGCCGCCTCAAAACGATCGCCGACGTGGGACTCGGCTACATCAAGATGGGGCAGCCGGCGACCACGCTTTCCGGTGGCGAAGCGCAGCGCATCAAGCTCGCGAACGAACTCGCGAAACGGGCGACGGGCCGCACCTTTTACGTGCTCGACGAACCGACGACGGGTCTGCATTTCGCGGACATCCACAAACTGCTGGATATCTTGCAGCGGCTCGTCGCCGTCGGCAACACCGTCCTTGTGATCGAGCATAATCTCGACGTTATCAAGACGGCGGACTATCTCATCGATCTCGGGCCCGAGGGCGGAGATCGCGGCGGGACCATCGTCGCGACCGGTACGCCGGAGGCGGTCGCGCGCGTACCCGGCTCGTTCACGGGCCATTACCTCGGGCCGGCGCTCGCCGACGTCCGGGCGCACGGCGTCTCGAGCCCCGATCGGGCCAATATGGAGCGCATCGAAATCGACAATCTGGCGCGATTACAAGAGCTCGCGACGGGTGAGCGCGTCGTAGTCGAAGTCTAACCGGGCGAGGAAGAATTCGCGCGAATGATGGCGTCTGCGACCTCGCGCACGCTCGGGGCGACGATCGCAGGCGCGGCTTCGAGCGTGTTGAGCGCGGTGCCGTGGCGCGCGACGAAGGCCGCCGCTAGTCCCGCATGCATGGCGCCCGCGACGTCCCAATCGTGAGCCGCGACGAGCATCAGATCGGCCGGCGCGACTCCCAGCGAGCGCGCCGCATAAGCGTAGGTTTCGGGGGCAGGCTTGAAGCGGCGCACCGGATCGACGCTGAGTACCGAAGGGAAGAATCCGTCGAGGTGTGCCGCTTCGAGTTGCGCGCGAGCGACGGTTTCCGTGGAATTCGTGAGCACCGCGAGTCGATACCCGGCTTCTCGGAGACGTCGCAGGCCCTCCGCGACGTCGCCGTGCGCGGGAAGCGCGCTCATCCCGCGTAAGATGCGGCGCTTGCGTTCTTCATCGAGTGCGACGCCGCGTTTGCGCGCCGTCATCTCGAGCGCTACGCGAGCGATCTCGCCGAACGGTGCGTACGAGCCGACGATCGTGGCGCTCATCGCGAGTTGCAGCATTTGCGCGAACCAAACGCGCCGCGTCGCTTTGTCGCCGAAGGCGTCGACGAAGAGCGGGTCGAGCGCGCTGAGATCCAGGAGCGTTTCGTTGAGGTCGAAGACCAGCGTTAGAGGAACGGACACGCTGCGCTATACCCGCTTTCGGCTCCCACATCGTGCGTGTTTCGCTTCAGAAACCGAGCTTGGGTAAGGCCTTTTCGCGCACGGCGAGATTACGATATCGTGCCAGCGCGTAGAGCGGAAAAAACGAGCGATAGCCGTGATAGCGTAGATAAAATACGCGGGGAAAGCCGACCGCGGTGTACCACGGTTCGTCCCACGACCCGCTCGCATTCTGAGTCGCGAGCAAGTATGAGACGCCACGTTCGACGGCCGGATGCGCGGCTTCGCCTGCATCGAGCAACGCGAGGATTCCCCAAGCGCTTTGACTCGCGGTACTTTCCTTCGCGGTTCCGCGAAAGCGGGCATCGTAGGTCGCGCCGTCTTCACCCCAGCCGCCGTCGGCGCGTTGCGCGCATAGCACGAATTCAACGGCGCGCCGCACGGTCTGTGAGTTGCGCGCGGTTTCGCCGCACGCGAGAAACGCATTGAGAACCGACCACGTGCCGTACACGTAATTCGTGCCCCAGCGTCCGAACCACGAGCCATCGGCGTCCTGCGTGCGCCGTAAAAAAGCGAGTCCGCGCGCGACGCACGGATGATCGAGCGGGAATCCCATCTGAACGAGCATGCCGACGCATCGTGCCGAGACGTCCTCCGTGGGCGGATCGAGCAGCGCGCCGTGGTCGGCGAAGGGTATGTGATTGAGGTAGACGTGTTCGTTTTCCGCATCGAACGCGCCCCAACCGCCGTTAGCGCTCTGCATACCCACGACCCACTCCGCCGCGCGCTCGAGCGCGTCGCGATACCGCTCGGGATCGTCCCGGTGCAAACCCATCGCAACGACCGCCGTGTCGTCGACGTCGGGATAATAATCGTTCCAGTACTGAAACGGCCAGCCGCCGGGGCGTACCTTCGGACGACGGTGCGCCCAATCGCCGACGACGTCGAGCACCTGGCGGCTTGCGAGCCAGGCGTTGCCGCGACTTGCGGCGGCGCGTCCTTCCTCGCTGCCGGTTTCCAGCAACGCGTGCGCGACCAGCGACGTGTCCCAAATCGGCGAAACGCACGGCTGACAGTACGCCTCGCCATCGCTGTAAATTAAGAGACGATCGATCGCCCGGCGTGCCGTTACGCGGTCGGGGTGGTCGCTCGCGTATCCGAGCGCGGCGAAAGCCATGAGGCTATTTGCCATTGCGGGGAAGATGCCGCCGAGCCCATCTTCACCATTGAGCCGTTCCGTGATGAAGCGCACCGCTTTCTCGAGGGCGCGTGCGCGAATGGACACCGGTATGAACGTTTCTGCGATCCGCAAAATATCGTCGAGACCGAGAAACGAACGCGCGAGCGTCGAGGCCGTAGCCGGTCGCATGTAGGCTTGTTCGAGTTCCGGATCGAGCAGGAATAGTTCTCGCAGGTCGACGTCGCCCGGATTGCGCGCGCGCGGACGCAGTGCCATGAGAACGAGAAGCGGCACGATGACCGTGCGCGACCAGTACGATACTTTGTTGAGGTGAAACGGAAACCACGCCGGCAAATTCATGATTTCGACCGGCATCACGGGCACCGCACGCCACGGGACCTGGCCGAAGAGGGCGAGTGCGAAACGGGTGAAGACGTTGCAGTGTGCGGCGCCGCCCCGTTCGAGAATGCGCTCCCGTGCGCGCGCCATATGCGGCGCGTCCGCGGCGTCGCCGGCTAGCTTTAGGGCGAAATACGCTTTGACCGTCGCACTGAGATCCGTCTCGCCGCGATGGTAGAGCGGCCAACCCCCATCAACGTTTTGAACGCGGCGGAGATACACGGCAATCTTCGCTTCGCGCTCCGGGACGCTTTCGGCGAGAAAGTGAGCGAGCATGATATATTCTGCCGGGATCGTTGCGTCCGCTTCTAGTTCGAAAACCCAGTGGCCGTCAGGCCGCTGGGACGTAAGGAGGGCACGTTCGGCGTCGGCGATCGCATCGTCGAGATCGCAACTCGCGGTCACATCGCTCGGTAGGGTACTGATCATTTCGGTTGGCGTCTGACTCCGTCCGGACGAGACCCGCGGCATTCCGGTGGGAACACCGTCCGGCTGGACGGTATAAGTGTTACCACGCACAGGTTCGTTGCGTCAACGACGAAACGCTCGCATCGGACGCTCGAGCGGAGGAGGAAATGTATGGCCGCACGCGGCTCGGGAGATGCGACGCGCCGCAGCGTTATCGCGGCCGCGGCGGAACTCGTCGCGGCCGACGGTGCCGGCCGCCTCACGCTCGCTGCCGTCGCCCAGCGAGTAGGACTTTCGAAAGGTGGCATTCTGCATCACTTCGCCACCAAAGATTCGCTGATCGCCGCAATGATCGACGACGTGGTGGCCAATTTCGAAATCGATTTGCAACGCCATCTTCAAGGGGAAAACGGTCCGGGAAGTTTTGCGCGCGCTTTCCTGCGGGCGTGTCTGGATCCCGACGGCGCGCTCACGCGTACGCTGCGCGTGAGCGCCGGCGTCCTTGCGGCCGTGGCGATCGACAATCGCCTGCTTTCGCCCTTGCGGCGAAGCTACGGCGTCTGGTGCGCACGCCTGGAAAACGACGGCATCGATCCCGCGATCGCCGAACTCGTCCGCTCGGCGGCTGACGGCCTGTGGCTCGGCAACGTGCTCGAACTCGGCACCGCGAGTACGGCGCTGCGGCGCCGGGTCTTCGCCAAGCTGATCGAACTCACGCATCTCGCAACGCCGCCCCTGGTTGCGACGGAAGCGTCCCACTAACGCTGCTCGGGTCGTGCTTTCACGCACGCCACCCAGATCCAATAGATCAAGAAAAACTGCAACGGTAAACGACCGTACAAAATGGGCGTCGGCACGAGTTTGCCGAATTTTGCGGTATCGACGGCCATGTAGACGTTGGCCGGAAAGACCGCGATCAACAGTGCGATGAGCCCGTAGCCCGCGGCCCTGCGCGTCTGCGGGAACATGACGCCGAGACCGCCGAGCATCTCAAAGAATCCGCTGGTGAGGACGAGTTCCCGGTGAGCGGGCAGAAACGGGGGCACGATCGCTTCGTACATGCGCGGATTCTTAAAATGCAGCGCACCCGCGGCAACGAAGAGCAGCCCGATCAGGTACGGCTGAAATTTCCGCATGTCGTCCTTTACCCGCTGCTGCCGAGCAGTGCCGGCATCATCCATCGCCGGGCTTTTCGGGCGCATCCGACGATCCGACGAGCGTGTATAGCCACCAGCGCGGCCGTCCGCGTCTGGCGTGCCGGTCGAAATAGAGGACGGCGGTCCGTCCGTCGTCGAGCCGGACTTCGAACCAGTGTCGTGCGAGATAGGCGTCGCCGCGATCCGTGGTCGTCGAACGCCACGTGCGCGTGACGCCGCCGACGCGCAGCGTTTCACCCGCCCAGTCGAATGACGCCGGCAACGGTGGTTCGCCCCGGCTCAGTGCGTTCGAAACGACGAACTCGGCGCCCGGCACCAGCGGCGCGCTGACGAATCGTGTGAGAGGCTTCTCGCCGGGCATCATCGCGAGCGTTAATCGACCACGCGGGCGGTGAGCCAACACGTCGCCCGCAGCACGCCGCCGACGGGCGGTTCGCCTGCGACGACTTCGGGCGCGGCGAGCACGTCGATTTCGCCGCCGTACGTTTCGATGCGCATGCGCCAGAATGCGCGTTCCGTCGCAGGGTTGATACGCGATTCGCACGCGCGAATCGTGCCGCTTACGATGCCTTGCGAGCGTGCCCGGCCGGTGTTATCGCCAAAAAGTCCGATCGGAACGAACGAGGTGGTCGCAAAACCGGTCGATTCGTCGCGCAGCGATCGCCGATACGATGCGTCGTCGCTCCACGAGCGTACGTCGTGGGCGAAGCCGGCGATGGCGAGTTCGGCGCGAAACGGCACGTCGCGCGCGGCGAGCGACGCATCGAAATCCGGCACGCTTGCGGAAAACGGATAGAGGCCGTGCTCGTCGCCCTGGGGCGAGGCCCACGCGTAGATCTCGCCTTCGAGTGCGAACTCGGGGTTGCGAACGATGCCCTCGACGATCGCATGCAAGCGCGCGTTCCCGGAGAAATGCGGATTGGCGCCGGCGAGCTCGCGACGTTCGCCATCGAGACGGTAGAGGTTGACCCAGAGTTCGGCGCCGGCGCCGGGCGTCCAGACGCGGTAGTCGCCGTGCGGTGCGGCAATCACGGTTCCGCCGCCGATGGCGCGATTGAGCAGCGATTGCAGTTCGCCCGGTTCGAGCGTAAAGCCGACGGTGCGAAAATGATCCGACATCCGACGGTCGTACTTAACCGCGCGCGCCGATTTTCTTGCGGTGCGCTTCGCACGACAGCGCCGGTGCCGGAGCGACGCAGACGTGCGTCGTAATTCGCCGCCGTGCCTAAGAGCGATCCTGCGAGCGAGCTCGCTCGCGACCTTCGCGAACGTATCGAGGAGGCCAACCACGCTTATCACGTGCTCGATGCGCCGGCGATCGACGACGCCACCTACGACGCGTTGTTGCGCGAGCTCACCACGCTCGAGAGCCAGCACCCCGAACTCGCAACGCCGGATTCGCCGACGCAGCGCGTCGGTGGCGCGCCCGTAAGCGACTTCGCGCCGTATCCACACGACGTCCCGATGCTTTCGCTTTCCAACGCGTTCGACGCGGACGAGCTGCGCGCGTTCGACGCACGCGTTGCGAAGCTCGCCGGCAACGTATCCGGCTACGTTTGCGAACTGAAAATCGACGGACTTGCGATGTCGCTTCGCTACGAAAACGGGCGCTTGCGCTCGGCCGGAACGCGCGGCGACGGCAGCGTCGGCGAAGACGTCACCTCCAACATACGCACGATCGGCGAAATTCCGGCGCGCTTGCAAGGCACCCCGGTGCCGGCCACGCTCGACGTGCGCGGCGAAGTGTATCTCACGAAGACAGCCTTCGCGGCGCTCAATGCACTGCGCGCCGCGGCGGGCCTACCGCTCTTCGCAAACCCCCGTAACACCGCGGCGGGCGGGTTACGACAGAAGGATTCGCGTCTCACCGCGCAACGCAAGCTTTCGTTCTTCGCCTACGCGTTCGGTGCGTATGCCGGTGAGGACCCTCCGGCGACGCAAGGTGTTCTGCTCGCTCGTGCGCGCGCTTACGGTTTTCCGGTTAACGCTCACGCGACGCGTTGCGCGACGATCGACGACGTGATCGGATTCTGCGAACGCTGGGAGCGCGACCGGGCGACGCTCGATTACGAGATCGACGGCGTCGTCATCAAAGTCGATGACATCGCGCTGCAAACCAAGCTTGGCTACGCGGGCAAAGATCCACGCTGGGCAACGGCGTTCAAATTTCGAGCGCTCGAGGCGCGCACCAAACTGCGCGATATCGGCATCAACGTCAGCCGGTCGGGCAAGCTCAATCCGTACGCGATGCTCGAGCCCGTCGGCATCGGCGGCGTGACGGTCAAGATGGCGACGCTGCATAACGAAGCCGATATCGTCCGCAAGGATATTCGCATCGGCGATACGGTGATCGTCCGTCGCGCGGGCGACGTCATTCCCTACGTGGTCGGTCCCCTACTTGAAGCGCGGGAGTACGGCGCCGCCGTCTATGCGTTGCCAAGGACGTGTCCCGTCTGCGGGTCCGCCATCGAGCATCCGTCCGAAGACGTGTTCTCGTATTGCACGAACGTCTCGTGTCCGGCCCAACTGCGCGAACGGTTGCGGCACTGGTGTTCGCGCGGCGCGATGGATATCGAGGGCATCGGCGACGTACTCGCGAGCCAACTCGTCGATGCGGGGCTCGCTCGCAACGTCGCGGACCTATACGATTTGGACGCGGGCGCGCTCGCACGACTTCCGCGTATGGGGGAGAAGACGGTGCAAAACGTGCTCGACGCGCTCGAAGGCTCGAAGGGTCGCGGGCTCGCGCGAGTGCTCGCTGCACTGGGTATCTTGTACGTCGGCGGTCAGAACGCGGCGTTGCTCGCCGGTGATTTCGGCACCGCCGATGCGCTCGCGGCCGCATCGCGGGAAGACCTCGTCGCCACCGCAGGCATCGGGGAACGCATTGCCGAGAGCGTTGCATTTTTCTTCGCGCAGCCGCCGAATTTGGCGGTTATCGAGCGTCTTCGTGCGCGCGGCCTCGACCTCACCGCACCGCACCGTGCCCGCGAACCGGCAGGCATCCTCGCGGGAAAGACGTTCGTCCTGACGGGGACGCTTCCGACGCTCACCCGCGATGAAGCAACCGCGCTCATCGTGGCAGCGGGCGGCAAAGTCGCCAAGGCGGTCAGTACCAAAACCGACTACGTCGTTGCGGGTGAAGAAGCCGGAACGAAGCTGGCAAAAGCGCAAGGCCTCCGAGTTCCCATCGTCGATGAAGCAGCGCTGCGCGCACTTTTGGTACAACCGCCGCGCTAATGCCGACGGCCAAGGCGCAGCGGCTAGGCGATGCGTGCGAGGCAATCCGAAGGCGGTGTGGGGTCTGGAGCCGCTAACGCGCGCCCGAGTGCCTCGTGGACGTCACCTGCGACGACGCCGACTGGCCGCTCGCTCGCGGCTTCTTGGCCGGCGAGGCCGTGCCAGTAGGCGGCAGCGCGCGCCGCATCGGCGGGCGCGAGTCCTTGTGCGAGCAGCGTCGCGATCATACCGGTGAGGACGTCGCCCGTACCGGCCGTCGCGAGTGCGCTCGTGCCGGTCACGTTGAGGTGCGTCGTCTTCCCGTCGTCAACGAGCGTCGTATTGCCCTTGAGCAACGTCGTGACACCGGTGCGGCTCACGAACGAGCGCAGCCGCGCGATGCGCGTGCGCGGCGCGATGGTTCCCTCGCCGGAAAGCCGCGCGAACTCGCCGCCGTGCGGCGTGAGCACGCACGCTTTGCCGCGTAAGATGTCGAGGTGTTTGGCGAGATGGAAGAGTGCGCTCGCGTCGGCAACGAACGGTCGCTCGAGTTTCGCGAGGAAGCCGCGCACGATCGCGCCCGTCGCGTCGGAGAGTCCGAGCCCGGGGCCGATCGCAACCGACGTCGAGCGCTGCGTCAGATCGAGAAGCGCCTCGATCGCAGCGGCGACGTCGCGTTCGTCGTATGCGACGACGACTTCTTCGACGAGGTGTGCGCGCAGCGACGCTGCAGCGTTTTCAGCGGTAGCGACGGTGACGTAACCCGCCCCTGCCCGCGCCGCGCCGCGCGCGCACAGGACCGCGGCGCCGGGAAATTGCGCGGAGCCGGCGATGATGAGCGGCGCACCGGAAAGCCGTTTGTCGGATTCCTTGCCGCGTGCCGGAAGCAGTGCGGAAAACTCTGCGCGGTCGAGCACCGCATACACGTCGCCCGCAACGCCTGCGATCTCGTCCCCGATGCCGATATCGCCGACGTAGAGCGTGCCGGTGCATGCGCGGGCCGGCTCGAGCAGCAGCCCGAGCTTCGGTGCGCCGAGCGTGACGGTTGCGCAAGCGCGAACGCAGTGCGTCGCTACGGCACCCGTCGCGGCATCGACGCCCGACGGAATATCGATCGCCAGCACGCGCCCGTCGTTTGCCGCTAACGCGTCGATAACGGCGTGCAGCCCAGCTGCGGGTTCGCTGTGCCCGCCCGTGCCCAAGAGCGCGTCGAGCGCGAGATCGGCACCGGCGAGTGCGGTACGAGCGGCCTCGGCAGTCGCGGGAAAGGGTCGCGTGACGACGCCGCTGCGACGCGCGCGTTCTTCTGCGTCGCTGCGCCCGGTGCTCGGGTGCGGGCACGGCAGGGCGTACACGATTCGGCGCGCCGCTGGGGCGATGCAGGCGAAGGCCGCGTAGGCGTCGCCCCCATTGTTACCGCTGCCGGCGAATGCGACGAGCGTTCGTGCGCGCGGCGCGACGCGTGCGATTGCGGCTGCGATAACGCTCCCCGCCGCGCGCATCAAAGCCGTATCGCCGCTGCGTTCGACCGCGGCGGCGTCGGCCGCGCGCATCTGTTCCGTGGTGACGGCGCGCATCAATCGCTCTCGAGGATCACGACGGCGGCCGCCGTGGTTGCGGTATGCGTGATCGTAAGGTGGATGCGCGTGACCCGACGGCTTGCGGGCAGATGCGCGTAGGGTTCCAGGAAAACCAGGATCGGCTTGCCGCTGCGTTCGTGGGAAACGCCGACGCGATTCCACGGGATCGCATGGCCGAACGCCTTGCGCGCCGCTTCTTTCGCTGCAAAGAATCCCGCGAGACGTTCGGCCCAAAGCCGCTTGCGCTTAGCGTACGCCATCTCTTCTGCGGTGTACACTTTTCGCGCGAACGCGGCCAGCTGCGTTTCGTCGAAGCGATACCGCTCGACTTCGGCAAGATCCGTTCCGATTCCGACGATCATGCAGCGCCGTTCGCTCGTGACGCCACAGGTTCCCAAGTGCCGGGAAGCAAAACGTACGTTCGTGGGGCAGATCAGCATCGTGCCGATCAACGCGATGGACGTCGAAGTCTTGGAGCGTTTGGCACTTTGCCTCGAAGAACGTTTTCTTTTTTCCTGTCGCGTCGTACGGACGTTGCGCGTTCCGCGGACGACGCTCAACAGTGTTCGCAAACAGATGTTCTTCAATACGCTGGTCGCCCGCGTCGCGACGGCCGCCCCTGCCCCCGACGGCGTGCGGCTCGCGGTGACGGAGTTCGATTTATACAAGACGTCGCATCAGTTCGTGTTCGGCGATGCGAGCGAGGACCAGCGCATCGCCGTGGTTTCGACGCATCGACTGCGCAGCGAATTTTACGGCGAACGCGCGGATGCAAATCTGCTCTTCCAGCGAACGCTCAAGGAAGCCGTGCACGACCTCGGGCATGCCTTCGGGCTCAAACACTGTTTCAACGCACGTTGCGCGATGTACTTTTCGAATTCGATTTACGATACGGATAATAAGCTCTCGCATTTTTGCGAAAGCTGTGAGAAGCGCGTTCGCGCGAACCGCTAGCGTAGCGCGCGAGCGTCGGCGAGTGCGACGATGCGTTCGCCCGCGCCGTCACGCACCACGAGCGAACCGTCGTCGCCGATTCGGAGCGCCGTCGCTTCGAAGGGCGTATCCCGGCCGTCGAGTTGCAGCCGATACGGCGTGCCGGCCAACCCCGCTCGCTGCTCCCACGCGCGCGCCAGCAGCGGCGGGTCGGCGAGCTCGGGAAGACGGCATCGGTAGGCGGCGAGAATTTCCGCGAGCACCTCGTTCTTCGCAACGTCGGCGAAACGATCGGACAGGAAGGCGGGGGGCGGTACGACGGCTTCGAGTTCGGCGCTCGCCGCGGGCCTGCGTACGTTGATGCCCGTTCCGCAGCCGACGTACGAAAGCTCGCCGACGACGCGTGAGATGCACAGAATGCCCGCACATTTTCGGTCGCCGAGCAAAAGATCGTTCGGCCATTGCAAGCCGACGCTGAGGCCCGTCGCGTTCTCGATGCCTTCGGCGACGCATAGGCCGGCCCAAAATGGCACCGCCCACAGTGCTGCCGTCGACAACGCTTGTGGCAAGATCGTCGTGAAGAGCAGTGACGAACCTGGCGGTGCGATCCACGCTCGATCGTGCCGGCCGCGCCCGCGCCGTTGGTAATCGGCAAGCAGCACCGCCCCCGCGTGTTCCGGCACGCCGAGTAGCGGTGCCGCATCGTCGTTGGTGCTATCGGTTTGCGCGCGCGCGCGGATCTCGAACACGACCAGGCCCTCTCCGCCGCAGCAGCGTACGTATCGCGCCGCAATGGCTATCGAAAAAACGCTCGTTCTCTGCAAAGCGGATGCGGTCGCGCGCGGTCTCGTGGGTGAGGTCATCGCGCGCTTCGAGCGACGTGGCTACACGATCGTCGCGATGAAACTGCTCGTTTGCGATGAGACGCGCGCGAAGCGGCATTACGCCGAACACGAAGGCAAACCGTTTTTTGCCGGCTTGGTCTCGTACATCACGAGCGCGCCGATCGTGGCGCTCGTGATCGAAGGCTCCGATGCCGTCGAAGGCTGCCGCGCCTCGATCGGCGCGACCAATCCGATCAAAGCCGGGCCGGGGACGATTCGGGGCGACTACGCTCAGACGATCGGGCGCAACCTCGTGCACGGCAGCGATTCCCCCGAAAACGCGCAGCGCGAGATCGCGCTGTGGTTCGAGTCGAGCGATATCCACACCCCAACGAACGATCTCGAAAAGTGGCTCGTTGCGAACTAGCGCGGCGCGTGCTGCGACCCGAAAGCCTAGCGACCACCGAGCCGGCCGAGGATGCCTTGCAGTAAGCCGGGTGCGAGTTGCGTCAGCGCGTTCGGGTTTTTGCCCAAGAACGAACTGGCTGCGCTTTGCAGCACGCCGGGATTGTTCTTCGCCATGTTGATGAGCATGCCGACCGCGCCCGGGTCGCCCGCCGAAACGGCGTCTTGCGAAACACCGGCGTCTTGCGTCGCGGTGTTCGCGTCGCCTCCGCGATTGGTGTAGCTCTGTAGCAGTTGTTGACCGAGCCCGGAAATCGAGGAACGGTCCATGGTTCCCAAGCTCCGCGTGAGATGGTCGCCGAGTTGTCCCTCGTCCATGTTCTGCACGTGTTCGCTGGCGGCGTTTGCCGCTTCTTGTGGATCCGCGCCGCCGAGCGCCCCCTCGGCCATTTTTCCGATGTTGTCCATGAACGACATATGCCGCACCTCTCTTTCGCGGCGCCGTTCAACGGGGAACATTTTTGCACATTCCAGAAACCGCGTCGCGGTGATCGAATCATTGCGCGGCGGCGGACGTCCCCTCATCGAAACCATTCGAGCGCGCGAGGTTCTCGATTCGCGCGGAAACCCGACGGTCGCGGTCGCCGTCGCGACTAGTTTCGGTGCCGTCGAAGAAGCGATGGTTCCTTCGGGTGCGTCGACGGGCGCACACGAAGCAGTCGAACTCCGCGACGGCGATCCCGCACGCTACGGTGGCAAAGGCGTGCGCAAGGCCGTCGCTGCGGTCAACGATCTGCTCGGCCCCGCGCTCGAGGGACTCGACGCGACGTCGCAGCGCGAGATCGACGCGCGACTCGTCGAACTCGACGGCACGCCCGATAAGAGTAACTTCGGCGCGAACGCACTGCTCGGCATCTCGCTCGCGACGGCGCGCGCCGCCGCGACGAGTCTGGGGTTGCCGCTCTTCCGGTATCTCGGTGGACCGAGCGCGAGTACGCTGCCGGTGCCGATGATGAACGTTATCAACGGCGGCAAGCATGCGGCGGGCGCACTGCAATTTCAAGAATGCATGATCGTACCGCTGGGCGCGCCGACCTTTGCCGAAGCGGTTCGTTACGGTGCTGAAACGTTTCACGCGCTCGGAGCGCTCTTGCACGAACGTCATCTGCCCACGCTCGTTGGCGACGAAGGCGGATACGCACCGCCGCTCGATACGCTCGGCGCGGCGCTCGATCTCTTGCTCGAAGCGATCGCGCGTGCCGGCTACGAACCGGGCAAAGACGTCGCACTCGCCTTCGACTCCGCGGCCACCGAGTTTTACTCCGGTGGCCGCTATCATCCCGAGACGAACGGCGGCGCGTTGAGCAGCGCGGAATTCGTCGATTTTTATGCCGACCTCTGCGCGCGTTACCCGATCGTTTCGATCGAAGACGGCTGCGCGGAAGACGATTGGGCCGGTTGGCATTCGCTCACGGAACGGGTCGGCGCGTCCGTGCAACTGGTCGGCGACGATCTGTTCGTGACCAACACCGAGCGCCTGGCCCGCGGTATCGCCGAAGGGACCGCCAACGCCATCCTCATCAAAGTCAATCAAATCGGGACGCTGACCGAAACGCTCGATGCCGTCGACCTGGCGCATAAGGCCGGATATCGTGCCGTCATCTCGCATCGTTCGGGCGAGACGGGCGATACGACGATCGCCGATATCGCCGTTGCCACGGGTGCCGGACAGATCAAGACGGGTTCGCTCTCGCGCAGCGATCGGGTCGAAAAGTACAACCGCCTCATGTCGATCGAACTACAGCTCGGCGACGTCGCGAAGTATGCCGGGCACTCGGCCTTCCGGGTTTGAAAGGGTCGCGCGGCGGGCGCGCGCGAATCCCGATCATCCGTGGGCCTGTAGCTCAGCGGTAGAGCGGCCGGCTCATAACTGGTTGCGCGCTGGTTCGAATCCAGCCGGGCCCATCTTCGCGGCGCTATAGTCTATCGGTTAGGACGCGGCCCTTTCAAGGCTGAGAGACGGGTTCGACTCCCGTTAGCGCTACCACGTAGAACCCTGTAACCACGGGGGTTTTTGCTTTCTTGGGGCCTTGAGTTCTACCCGAAGTTCTACCTAATTCCAAGAAGAATGGTGTGCTGGCGAGAACTAGTTGACACTTGGCACGGTCAGCAAGTACGAGGCCGGTGAGCGGCGGCTGGATCTTGTCGAACTCCAGGCGGTCGCCGGCGGGCTCGGCGTCGCACTCACGACGATTGTGCGGCGATTCGAAAGTAAGCTCGATTAGGGTCGTGCGTGCGTACGGTCGGTCGGGGCCTCTCTGGGGTGACCGAACCGAAGTGCGGCCCAGCCGCGCGAAAGCGCGGAAAATAGGTTGACCTTGTGTTTCTTGGGCTCCAAGTAGCGGCGCCGGGGTTCGAACCCGGGACCTGCAGCTTTTAAGCTACCGCTCTAACCGGCTGAGCTACGCCGCCCCGTTGTCGACGGGCGGACGTATTCGGGCCGGTGCGTCAGCGCCGAGGAAACACACGAAGATGCAGTGTTCCTCAAAGCTGAGCGAGCGGCGATCGCGTGGGAACGCAACGGCTCTTTGGATCGGAGCGGCGGATCGGCAATCGGCGTTCGAGTCAACAAGCCTCGCTCCACGATCGAATCGTCGGATATTGTCGGATAGTCGGCGTGAAAAGTTCTCGCTCATCCTATGATGACGATACAGCGTCGAACGGCCGACGCGCAAGACACGCGCCCCACGACTCGGACTGTCGCCGCGCTCGATCATCTGCTTCGCCTCGCGAATCTATGCCGGTGAAAGAGTCGACGGAGGCCCCATGTGATCGCCTCGGCTCTTGGAGGTATGCATTCCGGCGACCATGCCCTCGGGCAGCGTGTCGCGCGCGGCCTGCGCGACGGCGGCCGAGGACAGCGTGCAACATCCTCCAGATCCACGATATAACATTAACACCTAAACGAAGTCGACGCGCCCGTCGCGTACGAAGAAATGGGCGCCGCAGCCTCCAGTTTGCGAAACGGACGGTTTCAACGTGGTTCCGCGGCGGTTAAACGAAGCTTTCCATCGCGGGTCCGCGCGAGATCCTAGGTAAAGTTCGATGCGATCGCTGCACCCACACGGACACTCGAAGATAGCCCACTTCGGCATCTCCCGAGTACCTACGATGTAAAGAAGGCCCGGCGTCGGTCTCCCCGGCTCCTCATCAACGAGCCTCAAGCGCAAGCGGGGGCGAGTCGCATGATGCCAAGCCTTAGCGAGAAGTCGAAGGATGCTCATAACGCGACACCCGGAAGTGGATGCGCGTCATCCGCTCTACCGCAGTATAATCGAGTGTCGCAATACTTGCAGCCGCTCCGCGACTGCGACGAAAATGTGAGACTACTTTCGTCAAGGAAATCGTGTAGCCGGTGATCGGTGCTCCTCCCGCGGAAGTTGGTAATCCGTTGAAGCATCTCGTTGACGGCCATCGTAGCAACTTCCGTCGTAAACGTCACCACCGCAGGGCGAGGGTTGCCTTCGCCTGATACGTACGCCTCGGCTTTGAGGCGTGCGTACTGTCCGGGCTGGTCCCGGCGTAGCAGTTCGTCGCGCGCAGCATTTGAGTCCGTAATGCCGCGGCAGGCAATACATGTCGATCCTGGGGCGAGCACCGTAACGCGGCCCGTTAGGTCCTGGAGACGCGGACGCGCAAGATTCTCGTCATCAAGTTGTATGGTCAGTCCCATGTCGATTACAGGAATCCCGTAGAAATACGCGAGCCGATTGAGGAAGAGGCGGCCGGCGTGATCGTCTGTGCAGCCGAAAACAACGTCCGCTGAGTGAAGAACGTCGGCGCAGTCCGGATCATCGACGTATCGTGCAAATCCGCGGATCGCGATACCGAGCCCGGCCTCAGCGATCGCTGACGCGAGTACGTCGACCTTCGTGCGCCCGCGATCAGCGTCGGCTTGGCGAGCGCTATGGAGCCGATTGAGGTTCGTCGTTTCAACGAGATCAGGGTCGATAATCGCCATGCGTCCGACGCCGAGCCGCGCAAGCAAAGTAGCGGTAGCGGACCCAGTGCCGCCTCCTCCAACGACGACGACTCGCAGCGAGGCTAGTTCGCTGTCAAGGGCCGGTCCAAATGCGAGAATCTGACGCGCGAACACAGCAGACGCACGCTCTTGCGTTAGGGCTCGATGGAACAGAAAGTGTTCACCGACCACGCGTATAAGATCAAGCGCGAATGGTCTTTTCGACCAGCCATACCATATGCGACCGCGAATCGTCGTGTCCGTGAAGACGATGCTGCCGAATGGAACGTCGTCGCCGTCGCGAACCCATCCGTAGTCGAATAACACCGGCTCAGTTTCGGTATCGACGTCTGAAAGATCGGGGACGGCGCGCGGATGCGAGTGAACCAGCAAGACCACTAAACCGTCGCGCTGGCATCGCGGAAAGTCGATGTAGAGTGTCACTGCGCCACGTGACGTGATCGACATCTCGCTCGACTACGTCGCCTGCGTCTACGGGAACGATGTCGCGCGAGATTAAGCGTAACTCCGGTTCACCAGTCCAGGGGTCGTGCGCAATGCTCGCGGTGCGACACAGTAGATAAGCGACACCTTCGCGCCCGTCATTGGGAAGAACGAGCTCGCGTAGGCGCTGCTCGTGGCGCGCCTGCAATGTCAACGTGTAGCCCACGTAGGTTGCTACTGCGCCTCTTTAAGCGCCGTGACGATTCGCCAATACACCGTCTGAATGTCGTCGATCCCACTTCGCCATGCACTCGCGTCGAAGTGTCGAGACCAACGCTGCCAACTGCTGCCGAGCAGTGGTTCCCGAACCTGCGTCTGGCGCGCTTCGTGACCGCTCGGCGCCAATAAGGCGGGTGGGTTTACCCAAAACATGTCGGGTCCGGAGTCGGGATAATTCGGCGGGAGCTTCGTCAAAATGTCCGTGGCCGCTATCGTAAACTTGGGCGCCGGAAGCGGAAAGCCGCGGAATACGACGACCGAACCGGCCGCGGGATCAGTGTCCTCCGTGAATACGACGCCCTGGTCCCCGAGCCACGCTCGATCTTCGTCGGGTAACGGCAATTAGCAGCCCTCGGTCGACTTTATCGGGAAGGTCTTAAAGCGTCGGTTCTTGTGATCGTCGAGATCAACCGTCTCGTTCGGCTCGACAGGGATATCATGTTCGCCGCCACCGCGCAGGATTGCGACGCCGTGCTTGCCGTCGTTTTGCTTCGCAATATCCAGGATATGGCTGCCGGTGATCAGGCGAGGCTGGGCGTGGAATTCCTCGCGATTGACCGTGATCGTATATGTTTTTGCCGCTTCGAGTTCGACGAGCTGGGCCCGGAGCTCGGATTCTCGATCTTCCGTGCGCTCCTCAAGCCTCTCAATGTCACGCTCTTCCGCTTCAACGGCTCGAAGCTCGCCCTCTACCTCGGCAATGTTGCGATTTTCGTCCTCGTTCATTTTCCTCTCCGTGGGCGTGGGGGGTCACAGCTCGCCACTCGATAGCAGACCCTGAAGGCATTATAGTAAACATTAGAGTAAACCGTCAACCCTGAAGTAAACCCGCTTCCTGGAGGAGATCTATGCCAATCAGATCCGTCGATGCGCTGCCGAGCTTCGAGCGCGTGCTGATCCCGGCTGCGCATCTGGAATTGGCCCTTGTTCAGCTAAAATATCCCCCGCTCGCTCGCTTCGATGATCAAGGGTACCTCACAGACTTGCGAGAAGCTTTGGCCGCCGAATATCCGTTGCCGACTGTGGAGCGCGCCCTAAATGTCCTCGTAACCCCGCAAGGCGTGAGCCAGTCGCCCGGGTCGCTCGTACACAGATTCTCGACGCTCGACTACGCTTGGTCCGTCACGCTGACCGCCGACGCCGTGTCGCTTGAGTGTCGCGCCTACTCAGAGATTCGCGACTTTGCAGCACGCTTCTGTGCGATTTTGGAGAAGGTCCGCGATACGCTGAAGCCGCGTCACCAACTTCGGTTTGGGCTTCGGTATGTTAACGAGTTTCGCCACCCGCAGGGTATTGCGTACGAAGGCTGGGGCGTGCTTGGACTAAACCCTGAACTCTTGGGGATGGGCGCCCGCAACGTGTTCGGAGGTACGGTACAACAGACGGTAAGCGAATTCCGAACGAATCGCTCGGACGGGTCGCTCGTGATCCGACACGGGTTCCTCGACGGCACAACAGTTACGCCGACCGCAGCGCGTAAACCGAAGACGGGGCCTTTTTACCTGCTCGATCTCGATTATTTCGATGAACATGCCGGAGCATTCGACGCGCGTCCGATCGATCGTATGATTCTCTACAATGAGTTTCTTTATCGCGTCTTCCGCTGGTGCGTTGGCGAAGGCGAATTATATCGCCATTTGCAGGCTGACTGATGGACAGATCGATCGATGACGCGATCCTCAGATCGCTTGCCGCCGGCTCCATGGCGACCTTGTTGCTCGTGCAAGACGTGGGTACGCCGTCGAGTGCATTGCGGCCCGACATGGCGTGCGCGGGTAGGTGCGTAACGCTGGGTGTGGATGGTGCAGTCGACCTCCGAACGGTATTTTTTCGCGACTCCATTGGCATTGGCGTGTTGAACGATCAGGGGACAAGCATCGCGTGGACAACCCCACTCGATCGGGCTATCCAGCCTGACGTCTCGGACCTTCCCCATCTCTTGAAACAGCAAACTGGGCTCGCGGTTGAGGTCTTGGCGAAATGCGCCGGGGTCAGCAAAGTGACTTATCATAAGTGGCTGAATGGTGCCGGCATCTCGGAAGAATCCCGCGATCGGCTCATTGAGCTTCGGGACACGCTAAGCACGCTGACTGCAGTGCGGCCCGATTTGCGACATTTCTTAGATATGCGCACGGCGGCGGGGACGCCACTAGAATTGTTGTCGGGTCGACAAGATGCCTTCGTCGTGGGACTTGCTACCCGAGGCGATCGGAGCTTTGACGATGTAGGGACAATCGAATCTCTCGAACATGTTGGGCTTCATCGAACTCGCCCAATTGGATGGGCGCGATCGGTGGATCACGGGCGACTGGAGGATTTCAATCCGCGTACGCGCGGAGATGAGACCGTGGAGAGAGACTCGGAAGGCGAGCCCTTAAGCGTCAGTTTTGTACTTTTTCAGGCGTGACAGATGAGTCAGGATGTCGGACGCACGCTTTACAGGGCCGGATGGACGCAGGGGGTCTTGTTGAATCCGATCGCTGTTAGCGTAGCATTTGCGCCTGACCAACCTGTATCAAAGATCGCGAAAGCCGCGATCGGAAGAGGAGCACCGGATGCTTCACTTAAGCTCGGGCATCCCCACGGGATAGCCTCTGGCATTGCAGCGTCGACGGAACGTTTGGTAGTCGTTAGCCAGGCTTGCGACATCGTGAAGTCACCAAATGACGAACCAAATATTTTAGCAATGCCGGTCTTCAAGACCGAGAATCAACGCATCATCGGGCCGGCTTCGAGAAATAGCAGCAGATATTACCTGCTTGACGCTGGCCGTGGCTTTATCGTCGACGCGAGCGCCGTAGCAGTCATCGAGAAGCCGCTGCTTATGACTATGACGCCAGAGGTAGGCGCGCTGACGGAAGACGATCGGAAACGCTTCGGTCGATGGTTGGCCCGGCGCTTTAATCGCCCGGCGATCGATGACGATGTCGTGGTTGCGATCGTCAAGCCGATACTGGAGAACATGCGAGCGCTTCAGGCCGCGGGTAACCTTGATCCGGAGTTGTTTGACCAAATCGCGGAGGTTAGACTCCTCGTCGAAAACGATAGCTTGCCCTTCACTTTTGATCTGCTCTTCATGGTTGAAGCAATCGGCAGCGCAGAGTTCGAACTGCTGCTCGCGCCCCTGCTCGGTCAAATGCGGTCCTGGTTTCAACCCGAGCTGTCCATATTACGAGCGTGGTATACGCGAACCTATGAGGACGTCTCCGTAGCAGACTATTTGGCTTCAGAGCAGCTCTATCTTGACGAATATAGTTACGAAGGAGGCACGATTCGCGGCCTCATCGCGCCGGAGCCCATCTGATTGGATCAAAGATTTTTTAGTAATCCGATCCTGAATTCGCCATACACCGTGCCGAAGGAGCACTGGGAGCTCGAAGCGGACGGGCTGCCGACGCAGCGGGTGCTGGCAGGGCGTCGGCCAGTGCGCTTTCTCACACCAATTCCCAAGCCGAAAAAGCAGAGCAGTAAACAAATCGCGCTGACGCTAAATGAGCTGTCGACCGAAAAGCAGCAGCTCGAGCTCGGCGGCCGGATCGAAGAACTGCGACGGGAGATCGCTAAATGGCGGACGCGTCCGGATCCGAAGACCTGGCAGGTTTCGCCCGAGACCGCGCGGCTATTACAGCATTGGCGCGAGCACGATTTCCAGGGACCGCGACCGTTCTTCTGCCAGATCGAAGCCGTCGAAACCATCATCTGGTTGAGCGAGGTCGCGCCGAACGTGCGCGAGGGGAAGCGATTCCTCGAGTACCTTGAGAGCGCACGCGAGGCTGGCCACTCGCCGCTGTCGCGGCTCGCGCTCAAGCTCGCGACCGGCTCCGGTAAGACAACCGTCATGGCAATGCTCATCGCTTGGCAGACTGTCAACGCCGTGCGACATCCGCAGAGCAGAAAGTTCACAAGGGCGTTCTTAATCGTAACGCCGGGCATCACAATCAGGGACCGGCTGCGGGTACTCTTACCGAATGATCCCGAGAATTTATACGCCACTCGCGAACTGGTCCCGCCTGATCTGCTGATCGACCTCCAGCGCGCGAAGATCGTCGTTACGAACTATCACGCGTTCAAACTGCGCGAGCGACTCGAGCTCTCGAAGGGCGGCCGCGCTCTGCTGCAGGGGCACGGCCCCGAGCTGCAGACTCTCGAGACCGAAGGACAGATGATCCAGCGCGTGCTGCCCGAGCTGATGAACCACAAGAACGTCCTCGTGCTGAACGACGAGGCCCACCATTGCTATCGCGAGCGGCCCGGCGCGGAAGAAGACGAAGCGCTAAAAGGCGACGAAAAGAAAGAAGCCAAGGAAAACATCGAGGCCGCGCGGTTGTGGATCGGCGGTCTCGAGACGGTAGATCGCAAGCTGGGCGTCGCGCGGGTCATCGATCTATCGGCGACCCCGTTTTTTCTGGCGGGCTCAGGCTATCCCGAAGGAACGCTCTTTCCATGGACGATGAGCGACTTCTCACTAATGGACGCAATCGAGTGCGGGATCGTGAAGCTGCCGCGGGTGCCCGTGGCCGACAACATTCCGGGCGGCGACATGCCCATGTACCGCAATCTCTGGGAGCACATAGGCAAGAAGCTCCCCAAGACGAGCGCGAAGGCAGCAGCGTTGCTCGATCCTGCGGCGCTTCCGGCGCAATTACAGACGGCACTCGAAGCGCTGTATGGACACTACGCGATAGTTTTCGAGTTGTGGAAGGCAGCCGGCATCAGCTACCCACCCTGTTTCATCGTCGTCTGCAACAACACCGCAACGTCGAAGCTCGTTTACGACTTCATCTCAGGGTACACGCGCGAGAATGCGGACGGGACGGAGACGCAGATCCCCGGGCGGCTTGAATTGTTCCGAAACTTCGACCAACACGGCAATCCCTTCGGTCGCCCGAACACGATCCTTGTTGATAGTCGCCAACTCGAGTCGGGCGAGTTGCTTGATCCAAATTCCGGAAGCTGGCATCCGACGAGATCGACCGCTTCAAGCGCGAAGCGCGGGAGCGCGGCGGCCCACTTGCAGACCTGCTGCAGGCTGGCGGCGAGCTCGACGATTCGACACTGTTGCGCGAGGTTATGAACACCGTTGGCAAACCCGACACGCTCGGGGGGCAAATACGCTGCGTCGTTTCGGTGTCGATGCTGACCGAGGGCTGGGATACCAACACCGTCACGCACGTGCTCGGGGTCCGCGCGTTCGGGACACAGCTGCTTTGCGAGCAAGTCGTCGGCCGGGCACTTCGCCGACAGTCCTACGATCTCAACGATAAAGGACTGTTCAACACCGAATACGCCGACGTGCTAGGCATCCCGTTCGACTTCACTGCCGAGCCGGTCGTCGCAGTTCCCGCGCCGCCGCGCGAGACCGTTCTCGTCAAAGCGATGCGTCCCGAGCGCGACGCTCTCGAGATTCGCTTCCCTCGCGTCGAGGGCTATCGCGTCGAGCTACCGCGCGATAACGTTACGGCGGCGTTCAACGAGGATTCCCGCTTCCCACTGACGCCCCAACTCGTCGGCGCGACGGTCACGCAGAATGCGGGGATCATCGGCGAGTCGGTCGACCTCACCCTCAAGCATTTGAAGGACATGCGCTACTCGTCGCTCGTCTATACCCTAACCGCTCACCTCGCCGAGCGTTGGAGGCCTGACGACACAGCGCGGCCGCACCTCTTCAATCAGCTCAAGAGCGTCGTGCGTGAGTGGCTAGGGCAACTCTGATTTGAGAACGCGTCCCCGCGTGTTCTTTTGCTAACAGGTGCGACTTCCAGGTTTCGCTTAATTTTTTGTTTCGTTCCCCTGTTGGAGAACGCTTGCCGCTCTATCGAAACGG
>JAABUZ0100001068.1_pt1 | contig 55912 bp, 55 predicted proteins | sample 5562091 | NCBI WGS metagenome assembly JAABUZ01 (sample SAMN12813069, study PRJNA571459) | rock metagenome | isolation source: Antarctica rocks | place: Antarctica: Victoria Land, Linnaeus Terrace sud | collected 2015-12-21 | reverse complement strand
TTGAAGTTACGGGTGGCCTTGATGATGTAATGAAAGAGATGGCAAGAGATGGCGAGGGAGGGAGAGAGGGAGAGAGGAGAAGAGAGGGGGAGAGTGAGAGAGAGGGTGTTAGAGCAATAGCTATGTTGATAGGGGTAACAGAGCAACAGCTACCACGAAGTCTATGTAAGCCGTCCTCAAGCGAGAAATACCAGGTCCAGCCTCTGAGCGACATACAACCTCATATCTTGCGGCCGCTCACCTGTCCCAGCCCTAAAACCCCATCTCCCCTTCATCGAATCCCTCACCCATAAATTGCTCATTCACCAGCCTTCCCAGCACGTCAAGATTGCTATTGATCTCCGGGCCAAAATTGCCAAACCATGGGTTGTCTGCCCCTCCGAACGCACTGTTGTCGAGCAACGGGTTCAAGTCGAGCGTTAGCCAGTCGTCGGCGGTGCCAGAGAGATTGGCGAGGTTGCTTGTTGGGTAGAGGTGCTGCTGTGGGGCTTGGGACTGGGACTGGGACTGGTTGATGATAGGGGCGGGAGATAGTTGGGGGATGGGACTGAAGGTGTAATTACTGGGAACATTGTAGGCGCTGGTTGGGGGTGGCATGATGCTGATGTAGCGCATAGAAGTGTCATTGTTGGGTGTGGGAGCGTCCGGACGTATGCTGGCTTCGTGTCAGTATCATGTCAAAGATCGATGGAGGTAAAGGCGTAGCCTACAAGCCTTCGGGTGTCTGAACATTGAGGTATGGCGGTCCACCAGAGTCCGAGGGGACCATGTTGTCTTGCTGCGCAGCTCTGTCCGCACTATGCCCTGCAAGCCTCACGAACTTATGCCGGACGCTCGTGGTCAGACCCTCGAGGAGATCTGCGATCCTTAGACATAGATGCACATCGTCAACGACACTGGTACGTAGAGCCTTGATGGTCCTGTCGAGGAGATCCAGGGACGTTTTGACCTCGTTCTCCTTGGCGCCCAGAGCGAAAGACTGGATTGTTGTCAGAAGCATCAATGAAAACGGGGACAGCTTTTCTCACCTTAAGGAGAAACATAGCGCCTGACAGAACCCTGAAAAATGTTCGTACTGGGACATGCTTGAGGTAATCATCCGGCAACAGACCATCAACGACCTGCCTCAAGAGATTCCTTGAAGCTCTGACCACTTCCTTAACATAGACCTCGTTTTGCCAGTAGAGACTGGAAAGGTGCTGTGTAGGTGCTTCCGCAACATTACTTGTCCATTGATCAAGAACCGCCTGGAGCGCCAATGAGTTCATATAGACGCCTCAAGGAGGATTAGCAAATGGGAAGGCACATGATAGGACAAGCTTACAGGCATATTCAAACTCAATGGAAAGGATGATGCGAGGGTAGTCCGGCACTATGTTACTCATAAGTCAAAGAATACGAGACAGAGCATTGTACGTACAGTCAAGGCTTTCGAATTTCTTCCACCAAGCATGGAGCAGAGGCTGGAATTCCTGCAGTATTTCGAAGTACTCGCCACTTCGAATCAAGTTCATCGTCCCAAGCTTGGAAGGGAAGAGTCGGAGATTAGACACCCTCATGATCGAGGTGATCTCGACCCAACATGAAAGTATGACATCGTCAAGTTCCTGAGGATTTCGTGCATTGCCTGTTGTTGGAACAATTAGCGGAATGCCGATTGAAGGCCCGAATCTTCTATGGTATGCTCCACTGTTCGGATTGCTCGATTGGAGAAGGTAGCAGAGCGACGGCATGGGAGGCCAAGGAAAGAATAAAGCCAATGCAACAAAGTTTACCATAGGCTTGTGAGCTAAGGGGCAGAAGAACACACTTACGCTGGAACAAAATCTGCTGAAGATATGCAAAATCGCCTTCCTGCGGTATGTCACGGAACATGCTGGCTAGTCCTAGTCGACCGCTGGTCTGACTAATATAGACATACAAAAGCCGCTCAAGGCGTCGTGCACGGGGACACGTAGCTACAGTCGAATCGGCGAAGCTGCCGAACAGCCCAAGCTCATACGCCAAAGTGTGCGCAGCACCGATCAAGCTCCAGCACATTCGATCTGACCTGAGCGCTGGCTCCGTCCAGGTTTTCAGGGTTGCTTGCCCAGTGGTTAGTCCCTTTTGGGCTTCATCATCGGTCATAAGAAGGCTCTCGGCGTCGGCATCGGTAGGGGCTAATATTTCGTCCCCATCGTCACCAGGTGGGAAATGCATTGAACGGGGATGAAATTCGCTCAGGAGTAGGAGACTAAATAGAATCAGATAAGCGAAATTCGGCAAATCCACCACTCACTCATCAATTCGTACCTCTCTATCGTTCCCAAGGCACGAAGCCTGCCTTGATCCAAAGTCCTCGGCCCAGCACCGTTAAGACCGCCACCGAAGGACTCTTGGGAGAAGAACATTCGGCTGATCATGCACTGCAATCTTCCCCATAGACGATCATGGATTATGAACGACCGCGACTGACCTCCAGGGCCCGGCAATCGTTTGTAACGAGATGAGATGGTTCTGCGAGCTTTTCAGTCTATGGACAGTAGGAAAACAGAAGTGTGACGATATACAGTATTGTTACGGTCAACAACGGCTCTTCACTTAGGAGATTGGAGATCGTGGCTAGCTGTCGAAAGTCGGGGGGGCTTATTGGGGTCAAGGGTGCAAGATACTCATAGAAACTTCGGAAGAGATCATCAGCCCAGGAGATGTTAGCAAATAGTACTCCACTCACTAGTCGATGTACGACATCGCTTCCATCGCGGTGAACCAGCCTGCTCGAACGAAGCGCAGACGAGACCAAATCTTGAGTTTCTCGCGAAGGCGATTTGAGTCATCTTCGCTTCCGGCGGCACCCATGTCGCCTGCAATCGCTGGGTCTATGTTCATCGTATCTTGCTGATGCTGCAAGTCCTTCGAGGTCTTCAACCCCATGGAACGATGATGTTTTGTTGACATGCTTGGTGCGCGCCTCCCAGACTCGTCCATTTTTTTATCTCCTTGATTGATAGAGGACTGTCGATGTAAGTCACCAGTCCGCCCAGAAGCCTCGAGAAGTAGATGTAGTGCATCTGCAGGTTGATTAATCGGGCTTTGAAACAGTGCAGCGGCTGCCTCGTTCGTCACTTCCTGGTCTCCAGGGGTATTTGCGCGGCTAGGCGTCTTGCTCTCCGCATACAGCCCCGTCTGCTGCGTTCGCTCATGGCTGTTCCAATTGTAGACTTGACCCACCGAAGTTGGTGACTGGGACACAGAACCAGCTGAGGCCTGGCTTTGGAAATTCCTCGGCAAGGAAGCGTCTTGCAAATCTTGAGCACTGGAAGTCTTTCTCCTACGATTATAGAGTGCGTAGTCATCTTGAGTAGCTTTCTCTCCAGGGATATCTTCTCCACTGTCTGCCCTCCGCTTACGCCTCGTGGCCGAGAAGTAGCATTCTTTGCTCTCTCTTCTGCATCTGACACAGGGAGGCTCGTGAGGGTTATCGACAGGACCTAGGTCACAGCGCACTTTTCTGCGCCGACATGGGATCTGGATATTGTGAGCTCTTCCTTCTGCCTGCAGCTTGGCGTACAACGACCTACGCAAGCTTGATATGTGCGCTTATGAATTGACACCAAGGGACTGCCATCTACATCGATTCTCTGGTTTGCCAATGGTGTCACTGATGTCGGCGAGCTGGCACCTTGACTGAAACTACCAGTCATTTGATGCGCCATGGTGAGTTGCACCGGAGATTTAGACGGGTATTCGCGCTCTGAGTCGGGCAATTCTATCTTTGCAGAATGAAGGGTTAGGGTAGGGCTTAGTATCTATCAAATCGTACAACTACCATTACAAATCGACGCAATTTCATACCTGATGTTCCCGAGGCGAATGATGGTATATCCCGTGCGCTGGCAGGGTACACATTCCGAGGCCTGATTGAGCCACGATCCAAATGCTTTGCCTCTGGAAAAACGTATTGACGACATAGCGAGAGGCTGAAAGACTACTGATTGCCCAATGTCGAAGTCGCAGAACGTTGAGCATTTAGCGGAATATCGTCGAAGGACCTAGAGGAAGCAATAGAAGAGATATCCATAGAGTTTGCTAGGCATATTTAGCACCCACCGGTGCCAGCGTATGGGACCTGAACATCTTCACCACATAAATCGCCTAGAGAGCCGGTATGTGAAGTATATAAGTCCACAGGAATCTTGCACGAACATATTGAGTTCAAGTTCATACAGAGAAGCTACTGGTAAAGCCATGTCGAAAAGGGTATATCGGCCAGTTGAGATAATACAGCCAAAGTAGGAAGTCTGATTAAACTCCCAAAGAGAAAATCATGAGGTTCAACTTGTGAGATGCTGAGCTGAATAATCGAGGAACCGCCGACACCATGGCCTGCTAAGCCAATGCACCCCAAAGACACGCCGCGCGCCCACCCTTTAAAATAACATCAGACCATGATCTCCTCCCCCCCGTAACCCCCAGGAACAGCTGGTCCGCCTTCCAAATCCACGTCCTCGACACCTCTTTTGCCTTCTGCACTCTCTCGGATCAGATTGCTGAAGTACTTTCTTGCGACCTCGCTCTCCCCTTTCACCTTCAGACTGTCCGTTCTTTTATTGTCGAGTTTTTCTACGTGCTTTTCAAGTCCGGATCGCAGTATTTCTGCCGGATGACGTAGAACTCTTCCCACTTCAGAGGATATCCGGTGGCTGTTCGTATGAGTATAATTGATTTGATCAAGTGTCGTACGAATTCGTGAGGCGAGCCGCGGGGGTAGCGTTGTGGGAATGGAGTGCAAGGCGTATGCTGAGGCAAGGACGACTGCGGCAAGATTGTTAGTGAATTTGTGCAATGGAGTAGGGACAGAATAGGATACGGGAAGAGGGACTCACCAGTAGCAATCATCCCCGGAATAATAAGCCGCCGCAGATTCTGCGAACCCATCACCCTCGCCGCGCCTATGGCGCCATCGAGCCAGCCTACACCGCCCAGCGCACGTCCACCTACTATACCAGCAACTGTGAGCGCCACGCTGGTTCCCGCGACCTTTTCTTGACGTTGCCACAGCCCGCCAATATCGAAGAAATCCCAAACCTCGATTTCGGTATCGACTTGTCTGGCCAACGCATCTCTCCTCGCACGAAACATCTTGTTCGAGTTAAAGTTGATGTCTGTGTACTCGTTGCCAAGATGAAACAAGCCTAGGGCTTTAATGGTGTTAACGCCGGTTATGGTTCTGGAGCGAGCGTCCTCTTCGCAATAGGTCACGGCCGAGGAGATCTGATCGAGGATGGCGGTTTTGATTGTTTCGGCGTATCGGAAAGCGTTGAAAAGTCCGGGGTAAGGGACACCGAGGTCGGCTTCTGCGGCGCGGGCAATGATTGTATTGAGGGATTTTTGGGTTTGGGTATAGATGTCGTTGCAGGTTTTTTCGATAGTCATCTCGACATTGTCCTTGACTTCTGAGCGAGCTTTCTTCGACTGCTGGTAAACGGGCTCGAGCTCTTCGAGTTCGCCAGCCACTCGATCGAGCTCTGATTGTGCAACATCGCGGTTGACTGTGGCTAGGTTATTGAGATCGGTCAAGATGTTTATGAGGTAGGTCTTTGCAGGCGCTAATTTTGAGCGAGCCCGCTTTTCAAGCACGAAGCGTCGAAGAGCGCCCTCCAGCTCTTGAAAATCCTGCAACTTCTCCTTATCCTTGCCTTTACCCTTTCCAGGCGGTGATCCTGGCTCGCCATGCTTACCAACTAGCTCGTCGTCATCCATCGGGGGTACATTGTCCGGATCGGAGCTGCTGCCACTACCTCCGCCTCCACCGCCATCGCCATCTGGAGGTCCTGGGCCAATGGCAGGAGCCACAGGAATTGCATTGCTCGATACGAAATGAACGAGCTCGGACGATTCTTTGAATGTTCGAGGGCTCAATTTTCCGACTTGCTCGAGGATCATGCGCTGACATCGCTCCTTGTCCCGAATGTTGTCGAAGCCGTTGACCACAATAAAAAGGTATGCTTTCTCCATAGCAGCATTCCATATGAACTCCTTAGCGGACAACGTGAAATGGTTTGCCGCGTTGACCACAAAGACTACAACATCAATCTCCTCCTGTCTCGCAAAGATTGCAGTAGTCTTTAACGAATCCGAATTTAGCCCTGGCGCATCGATTATAGAGATATCCACGATGCCGTTGTTGAGTAGCGACTCGTTGACTGATCGGATATCTTTGACAAATACTTTACATTGCGTATAGTCTTTGTTGTCCGTAACGACCTTTTCTAATTCATGCAACGGATACACATCATATGTACTCTCGTCGTTCCGATCGTAGTGGGCATCTTTGTGGACGGCGTGCGCTTCTTCGATACCACCATTTTCCCGGGCGTCAAGAACCTCGCAGAAGATGCTCGTACACGGTTGCTGATCCTCAGGCAAGACCTTCCGCCTCAATAGTGCATTGCAAAAAGTGGACTTTCCAGCATTCAGATCCCCTGTGACCAGGACCTTACTTGAAGTATCCTCTATCCGGTCTTTGAGCAATTGAAGATGCCGTATGCTCTGATTGATCTTGCCATCCAGTAATGAAGCTATTGTCCGCCTGTCCGTAGAGTGTGCGATCTCCGCTTGAGTCAAACCTTGAACCTGCAAATCTATTTTAAGTATCGAGAACTCTTGCACGGCCTGAGCAGTGATCAGCCTTGCCGGTTCTTGCGGCTTTTTCTGCGCTGCGCTGCTTGACTCGCCTGTACTTCTTTCTCCTAGCGAAGTACCAGCACGTCGAACACCTGGTCTCAGAGGGGCATCATTGAGCTGCTGATGGATATCGCCAGGCGCGGCTGTCGATTGCGTATGTACAAACCCAGGCCTTGGGTCTGGTTTGGGCGCAGGCTGTTGTCTTGGTGTTGGATACTGTGCTGGCCAGGTCGCATTCTTCTCTTTCAAACCCTCAAGGGTATCCACTGTTCTATTGATAGCGCGACCTAGCTTTACCCGATTTTGATTGAAGGCTAGTTGATGGATGTGACTGGCGAGAACCCTCTTCCCATCTTCCGCTGCCGGATTGTACTCTCCGGGCAATGTAGGTGTGTGAGCTGGTACTGGGCTGTCTTCCGTCAAACGTGGATCCCACGCTCGAGAGGGCCCTTGTTCGCCGTATTCACCACTTGCAAAGTTGCTTCCATAACCCGAATCGCGATCAAGCGAGCCCATAAGTGCAGCAGCATTGGCAGATGTTGAACCGGATCCTACTGTCATATAGTGTGGGCGTGATGCATTCCGACCGGAGGCGTTGGGTGGAGGCCGCGAGGAAGGGCGTAGGGAGGAGCTTCCGCTTGCAGAGCTATCGCCATCATGATATTTCTGACTCATGGCGCTCAATATTTAATAGGTAAAGCGGTGGTAAGAATTCCTCAGGATCATAGGTGGTGAAAGACAAAGATCTGGAACGTACCTTGTGCTGCGTTGATTCGCCATGCCCTTGTTCGGAGATTTTAGCGCGGTTTTTTGCTCGGCAGCGAGAGCCGAACGTCATACCCGGATATCGCAAGGCACCAGACCGGGACATTCTATGCTTTTCAGATTGAGCCTCACACTTGATAAAGTTGTGCCCCTTGCTGACCACTTACTCTCGCCTACGGCTTCTTCCTCCTTCCTCCTACTCCCATTATCCAGCGAACATGAATGCAAGCCTGACCTTGATCCCGCCTGAACACCCAAGCTAACAGTTTCCCCAGATTGTAGAATGGGCTTTCGGCAAGCGCATGACCCCCCAGGAACGGCTACGGAAACATCAACGAGCGCTCGAAAAGACGCAACGGGAGCTCGACCGGGAACGTGTATGCCTCAAGACATACCCATAAGCATAGCTACAATCTGATGCGAATGGCTTTTAGGTCAAGCTTGAAAACCAAGAGAAGAAGCTGGTGGCGGAGATCAAGAAGAGTGCAAAGAATGGGCAGATGGGTGCTTGCAAGATACAGGCGAAGGACTTGGTTCGGACGCGAAGGTTCGTTGAGATCGTACCGGGAGTGGGCAGGGCATTGAGAAGTGGAGGATACAGTGCTTATTTCTGGTTTGCTAGGTACATTCAGAAATTCTACTCGATGCGTACACAACTTCAGGCGATATCTCTACGAATACAAACCGTTCGATCGAATGAGCAGATGATGCAGTCGATGAAGGGCGCTACATCGCTACTGGGCAGCATGAACCGACAGATGAATCTACCAGCTTTACAAAGGATAGCTATGGAGTTTGAGAAAGAGAATGACATCATGGATCAAAGGCAAGAGATGATGGATGATGCTATCGATGACGTGACAGGTTTGGAGGACGAAGAGGAGGGAGAGGAGGTAGTGAAAGAGGTGCTGGATGAGATAGGTGTCGATTTGGGCCAGGCAGTGAGGTGTCCCAATTCCTGTAGCACTGTGGTAGGGCGCTTGCGAGTATTCAGGGTTGCTGACTCTAAGATTCAGATGGGTGACACACCGTCAGGACTACAGAAGACTGCGGCTCCGAATGGCAGGGTCGCTGAAGCTATAGGGGGAGGACCCGGGGGCGGAGGCGGAGGCGGCGGCGGTGTGGGTGGCGACGATGATTTACAAGCCAGGCTAGACAGCCTACGTCGATGACGCTTGCGATGAAGAGCGTTCCTTAGTCTTTGCATTGAAAGGAGTTATGTTGCGGCCATTGGTAGGCATGTCCTTGTTTACCTTCAGGTAAGGTAATTCATTTGTGATATCTAGGATTCCATATGACGGATGGACTGCTATCATCAGACATTGTACGAGTACTCCGAGGCGCTGCCAGGGTTTCAGATGGCGAACAATTAGCAGCCCGCGGTTTAGCCTTTGCATCCCATCATGGTTATAATCGTACATACAACGTTGCATCGTTCTCCGTATTCCTTTGCCACAGGCCAAGTACATCCTGTGCTCCAGATGTCAAATCACTAGCCACAGAACAAAAAGGAATGATCACTGAGACTAGTATGCCTCATCATGACAATGCAAGATGAGTCAGATTTGTCGTCCATCGATCATGGAGTGTGCTGTCCTGACCGAAAGGGCAGTATTGCTACAGCCGTCAGCTTCTTTGGCAAATGGTTTGGCGCTGGTGGAACTGCCGATCGTCTGGTCGTCAAGATATCTATTGGGAGTGTCAAGGGAAGTGGTAGGTACTGATCGATTGGGCGTTACGGCAGCCACCCACAGATCCTATTTCGATAAGGCAATTGTGAGTTTGTCACTAGGCACATTTGATTCGGTGGTCGACTAGGGGGTTGCGTGCTTTTTGGAGTGGATATTGCGTCCATCAGCGCGTTTGCGTTTTTGTCGGATTTCTGCAGGAGGTGCAGCGCGAAGTCTGATTCTGCATGCTTGCCAAAGCCAATTTGTGCGTCACGTCAAAAATGGCCATTGAGGGAAGGAGCTGAATGGCAAGCCACCCAAAAAACGAGTGAAGGCAAGCGGAAAGGAAGGAATCCCAGTCAAGATAGGATTGGATCAAACCTTAGAAGGTGGAAACGCTGAACATTTGGTCTCTAAGTGGACCTATGGACTACGAAGCACTAACAGACGAAAAACATACGAACTGAGGAAGGAATGAGAAGCGGTGCCTACCATCCTGAGTCTCCTAAAGTTGAGACTGCCCGAATGCATGTCATGCGACTTCTGGGGGTGCGACAATTCGAGGCGCGGCACAAGATAATTTTAAACATCCAACGTGCTGGGAAGTCCTTGCATCCGCTGAGGTTTCTTGCTGAGACAATCGATCGAGGCGGGAATGATTGCTGGATGACATAAGGTAGGCTTGCAGCCTTGAGAGAAGAGTAAGCGCAAGCTCAAGATAGTGGCCAACATATTGTGTTCCGAGCCACCCTCAACAATCAGAAGGAAGGTTAGTATTACTCCTGCAGCAGCATGCGCATCATTGACGATGCTGTTTCGTATCGGCGGGGCCAGGCAGGCAGCTTTCAAGCGCACCTTGACATGCAGCTTGTGCCATGGGTATGGGCCGAATTGCTTATCCTCAGTCTGGCACCCTTCTGCGCATGATGTAGATAGAGAGGTAGGAGCTGGAGGAGGCAGCTACTTGCGTCGCTGGAAGCCAATCAGGCCACATCATGCAAACGGACCGCAGAATCCTAGATGTCTCTTCGAGCCCCAGCCATCCATGTCCCTGGTCATCCTTTCGCACATTTTCCCGATGCCGCTGCCTACGTTAAAGTCGTAGCTACTTTATTCCTTAGTGTTGCGTAGTACAAACACTGACGCGTCCTACTTCCCCTGTGACAGTAATTATTGTTAGTATCACTGTTGGCGGAAGGCTGTGCTCCATAGTGCAACGAGCGAGACATCGGGCCAGCCTGCCGTGGCCACAGAGACAGAACGCGGAAGCTGATGTGATCAGTGATCGCTGAGCAGAGGCGGCGGCGGCGGCGGCATATCACACGCGCATTTCGTGATTTCGTGATTCCGCAAATGGCCTGACGGACGCAGGTGAACCGTTCGCCTCGGTTGCTGCTGGTTTTAGCTAGTCCAAAGCACCATACGAGCTAACAGGATGGATCTCAAGTTCTCGACCTCCTATGAAACCTTCGTGTGTTTGGGCGATTTCTCCTCTTTTGCCCATCGCACGGCTGACCTCCACGACGAAGATTCCGCTACGTAGCTCGTCTTAGACAGGACATCCCGCCCAGAAATCAAATTTATATCCGACGCGTTGATGCAGCATACCTCCGGCTTCCACCAAATCAAGAGATGCGCTTCGCAGCCTTCGGCACTCTCGGACGCTATTCGCATCGCATTATCACCACCTTATTCCATGGCTGATCTGGGATCACCATCGAGTGTTACCGTTTTGGTCCACGATCCGCGAAGGAAACAATGGATGCCTTGACCGATCATTGATGGATTGTTGCGGTCGTGGCCTCCGCCGGCTTCGTATCTTCGTCCTGTTCGCACCGCATATGACTCTAGTATGCAATCCATGCATTTTTCAGCCAGAGTGGTAAGAGCCGGATGGACGGGCGTCTGCGGTGGCCTTTCGCGAGGCATTGCCGCCAAGTGTGGCCCAACCTTTTTCTCGTCCGCCGATTAGTCCTCATCGAGTATCGCTCCATCCCAAGCCATTCATCGTTGGCATGCTTATCACGAGTCCAAGTTGCCTGGTGCTGATGATGGGACGCCGCAGCGAGTCAATCGGAACACTTTCTCAGCTGGACGCGGAATGCTGTACAAGTCGACAACAACAACTAGAATTGATTGCGCCGCTACGCATGAAACCGGGCGGTGGTCGTTGACATCCCTTTGAGGTCCTCCCAATCAGCTCCGTCATCCTTGATTGCATGACCTAGGCTGGGAGAGGGATTACTACTGGCAACTGCAGCTCGGATTGCCAACACCCTAGCGCATATTGAGATCCCTTACCGACGTATTGTGCTGCGCCAGACCGATTGCGAATTGCTGAAAGTAGCACTACCGGTACCAGGAGCCTGCAAATGGGCTCTCCTGCCTAGCCGAAGTAGCTCCGGGCGTGTTTTGTGTTGTATCATCGTATGACACAACAGGTGTCAGTGTGGACCCACAGCCGACCGGACGTTGGGATGCGTGGTGAGACAAAGATTTGGGACCTAGACAGCGGGGGGTCAAGGCTTCTCCATTATGCCAACCATTTGACAAACTGTATCATACGGCACACTGCGATCAGATGGCCCCAGTGATCCCTTTTGACAGTCGCCAATTATGCCATCAAGCACGGCGACGCAAGGGTTCTCATTCGCCGTTTCCAGCGAACTCACTCCACAAGGGGTATTAGCGCCAGTGTTACCCAAGCCAACTTCATTGTTATTCCTTTCATCGATAACTAGCACCACAAAACCCTGGCCCATGATTCCCATCAACTTCCCATTTCTTTTGAGTTGGTGCGATGAGGTAAATCTGGATGCATCTTCGCATGCAGGTCTTGGCCGGCTGGATGACAAAAGCTCGGCTCGGCCACAGGATCATCTGTCGCCGTCACCACTACTCGATCCGCTAAAGGCAAGCATTCATTGTACAAAGGCTAGGCTCGTGCATCCACACAGCGGTCACAGATAAATCGGAAGTCGTATGTGCCATGGAGCGCCTAGAAAGTCAGATCTCCGTGTCTATCTGACGCAGCCTGAGCCGGTCTCAACCTTTTAGCCCGGCGACAGTAGCAATTTCTCGCGGTCCCATGTTCGCGCCTCTTCGCCTCTAGAACTAGCCTCCACCCCACCCCTCACCTCCGCTGCTGTCTTTCATGCTCGGATATTGAGACTTGAGAGGTGCGACGCCAACGATTGGTGGAGATGACTCAGTGGCCTGCCCATCCAGCCCTCCTGCTTGGGCGGCAGAATGAGGAAAAGGGGCTAGACCGAATGGTGCTTTAGCTCCTGCCGCTTGCAGTCAAACGTGAGGTGCGCTCACGCTCGCGGTAAAGGAAGGATCAAGGGCCCCATCACACACGTAGAAGTTAGAACGGAATAAGCCAACGCCAAACGCCAAAGCCAAAGCAACAAGGCTGCCATCATCTCCTTCCCAGTCCCATCCTCCTCCCCCTACCTGCTTTCGTGGCCAAAGTGATCAGATCGCGGCACGCGGCGTCCGGATCATCAGCACTTGTGCCATTGGACCTGATTGATACCTGCTGCTCCCCTTGTCACCCTGTAGCTGCGCTGGTGCATGGAGCATGGAACACTTTCAAACTGCTTGGACGGATGCCGCCTACGGATACACCATTCGATACGAAAGGGCTCGCGCACTATTATTTGCCCTCAAACCGGAACCGTGACTATTCCCTCCCTCGCTCCAAGCCTCCAAGACACTATCGCCTAGGAATTGATCGAGACGCAGATCAGCTTGTGAATACCGGCATGCCTTGTCCAGGTCATGCTTGTTGAGCATGTAAACATCACACAAGCCTTCATTCCCTTTTTCATATTCCCAACTGTTTCGTCTCCTGTCCATGCTTCGCATTCTGGGGTCCACCTCCTCGTTATTAATTAAATCGATTTAGGATCAACGCCCCTACTAGACCCAACTACTATTCTATTGACACTTGCCGACTGCCCTTTAATCGTGCCACTAGTGTCACGCTGGGGCTTCACGAAGTAAAAAGACTGCGAGAACCTTCGCTCTTCGGCCGATTGCCTCAATTCTACGTAGCTGAGAAGCTATCTGTCTCTCGTCATTCCTTACTTCTCTGTCTCCCGCACATGCCTCCACCGGAATGGAGGCACAACATTGACCAGTCTCAACAATGACGCGAAAGGATCGATGACTGAGGAAGCAACGACCCGTTGACACATTGAAACCTCACCTCCTCAATCTCAACAGCATACACCGTTACCAATCTATTTAGATGAACCAACGCCTTGAAGTGCATCTCTCCCGTCTCCCCACCAGCAATTCAATGCTCGCCGTCCAGTGGCCCCTCTCTTTACCTTCAGCCTCTAAGCTCTCGGTGGAAACCATGCAAGGACTTCTACCTCCACTTCCACAGCTACGAGACTTTGATCAGCACCAGGAAAGTGAGCGTCGTAGACCGACCAGAAGAGAAGAAGGTTACACGCCGTTCGAAGCACGAGCAGGCAACGTGGCCAACATCCGCCACGGGCTCCGGACTCCCCCATCCGACATGAACGAAATGAACGTCAACCCGCTCCTTGTTCCAAATTTTGGTCCATCGCACTACAAGGGTGTTCCGATTATTCCGTCGGACACTGCTACACACAAAAGTAACTCAAATGGCACAAGCAGCCTGAGGTACGCGAACAGAGTGCCACCACTGCTTGATACGTACCAGCCGGCCAAGGCCTCTCAAAGTCCTTATTCGGCAACTGGCCAGCCTGCAAACCGCGAACAACCACATCAGCGGCGGAAGAGTGACGGCACCGATATAGTACACTATCTGCAAATTCCACGTTCGATCAATGACAGTAAGGGGAGTCTGTCGGAGTTTGCCGCTCAGGTAAAGATTCCATTCTTGGGAAAGCTCATGAGAAAATGCTTACAATTATTCAGATCACCTGTCTCTTCTGGTTTGAGTCATCAGTTACTCTCCAGCAGGTGGAAGAATCCCGGACTACAGTTACTCCTACAGAGCCACTCATTTCTGAGGCCATACCGACAAGTGGGTTTCGTAAATGGGTCACGACCATTCTGTCGACTACACAGGTCACACAGAATGTGATATTACTGGCTTTGCTGTTCATCTACCGGCTCAAAAGGCTAAATCCCGGTGTTAAGGGGAAATTAGGGAGTGAATTTCGGCTTCTGACAGTGGCATTGATGTTGGGGAACAAATTCCTCGATGACAACACTTACACCAACAAGACCTGGGCGGATGTTTCTGGAATATCCGTTCCAGAGATTCACATCATGGAGGTGGAATTCCTCAGCAACATGAGATACACGCTATACGTTTCGGATACGGAGTGGAAGGCATGGCATGTCAAGTTGGGCCGGTTCTGGAACTATTTCGACAAGGCATCGAGGAAGCCACTAGTGACTGGTTTCAGAAATCGTATGGTTCAGACGCCAATGCTCATTATGCCGCCTGATCTTCCCTCTCCGCCTTCGTCAACGAATACATCGCCGCCATTCTTCCCAAATCAATCATTCAATCATCTTCCTCACCCATTATCCGTACCACCGTTTCTCCCACCAACGATACCGTCGCCAGGTGCATCAAGGCCCGAGCTGGAATCAAGACTTTCGGCGAGGAAACGGAGTCATGAAGATTACTTGCAGGAGCCACCAGCGAAGAGACCTGCTACGTCTTTACCTCCGTCAGGCCCGTCTAGCACAACAATGACTCCTTCCACCGTAAGAGGTGTCACTTCGAGCGTGCCCAGGCTCCCAATGCCCAATCTCGCAATACCAAACACGGCTCAAGGTACCGCATACAATGGTTCTCCGGCACAACTGCCTCTACCTGGAAGCCGGCCATCGTCAGGTGCTCTCTCCATATTGAACCGCTGGCCTCAGAATGGCACTTTACCGTCGTTGCCGCAACCTTCGCTTCCCGGAGGTGTCGGCCTCGCTGGATCTATGGATTGGAGTCGTCAAAATTTGTACACACCAGGCTCCGCGACCCCTTCACCCACCTCCTACCAATTCCCTCAGTCTCAGCATACGCCGACTCACTCGTCCCCTGCAGACTTTCCACCCATACGAAGTTCGCCTTACAAACCTGTGCGGAGCGTGAACACTCTATTAGTACCACCGCCCTTGGCTTCGCTACATAATCCTACCCACAAACTTGGATACGACCAAATGCGGTATCAACCATTGGGTAAACCGGTCAGCGAGCGGAAGACGGGTATTCCGCCGTTCATGCCCCAACACAGCAGCTGGGCGCAGCCACCGCCAGTTCCCTACTACCTCCCTCAACCGACTTTGCGTTAGAATTGCTGCGACTTAGCGATTGTTATCATGAGCTTAGACTGCATATAGTGCATTGGGCATTAACGGCATAATGAGCATGGGCGCTCTTTCTTTTGCATTGCATGGGCCCTTTCACTTAGGCTAATTGCACGTGCAGCGGACACCGCGCACCTATAGCATTAGAAGGCGTTCGTGGGACGAAAGAGTACAGATCAGAGAAAGTTTGCATACTTGCTTGTACATATTGTAGAACCGGGCCAGACGGTGTCAGGCACAGACTGGTAGCTTTACGACGAAGATACTGGAAATAACATGAATCATGGAGCTCTTCGTCCGCATTATAATGCAGGCTGTATTGACATTCCCAGGCCCTGGTGAGAGAAAGCTAGATTACGACGCTCAACCTAGAGTTCGAGACATAGTGCCCTGCGCTCGCTGATGACTGACGTGTTCGACGACATCGAAGCTTTGCAACACCGTCAGGAGTTCCGTGATGTTAATGGTCAAAGTCTTCACTATTCAAAGTGCACGGGGAGTACGCTGAGAACGATAAGCTCTGGTCACGTGATATCGCTTCCCGGAGTTCTCCACGCGACCAGGCGCTTTACCTCGAATCACACAAGTGGGTGGGCGTTGGTTGTTGTCAGTCAAGCTATCTTCGTCGCAGGATGCTGGATGATGGAGAGCATAGTATGCTGCGCTTTGTCCCTCATACAACTAAAAATATGGCTAAAATTCTCTCCTAGGCAAAGCACAGCTGCCCCTCCTTGGAGTTGTCCTGTGTTGCACCTCTATACCTCCAGAACAGCGCGTAAGTCCACTCAAGCTTATCAGCTAGAAATGCGCCACGATTGAGCATATACCTAGATATCCTGCTGACTTCTTCATGGTAGTCAGATCTCGCATCGATTGCGTGTCGTATGGGCGCAATCCACAAATTCGACCTTACCTCCGACGTCACGCATTTGATCGTTGGGGACTCTGATACACCGAAGTACAAATTTGTCGCCAAAGAGCGCGAAGACGTCAAATGCCTTCTTCCCGCTTGGGTCGAGGCGGTGCGGTTGTCGTGGATGGAGGGTGGCGAAACCGATGTGAAGAGTCTCGAAAAGCAATACCAATTACCAACGTTCGCCGGATTGAGGATATGTGTCACGGGCTTTGACGATTGTGCGTTGTTCTCGTGTGTTGCTCCTCGAACGCGATGCTGAGAATCGTAGTGGCCTACCGGAAGAAGTTGGAAGACCTTATCAACGAGAACGGAGGAGAATATAGAGGCAACCTCACGCGGGACGTCACCCATTTGATCGCCAGAGAACCTGCAGGAAACAAATACACCTACGCAGGCCAGTGGGGCATTAGAACGGTGTCAATTGAATGGCTGCAGCAAAGCCTCGAGCGTGGCATGATCCTCGATGAGAGCTTGTTCCATCTTCTTCTTCCGCCCGCAGAGCGAGGGCGGAATGCGTGGATGCGTAAAGCGGTATCTACAACCTCACTTGGGAAAAGGCCTCGCGAAGGAGGGCTAGAGAGGAGTAATTCAAGGAAGCTAAGACGGACTGCGAGCGCGAGGCTGAGCAATGAGAGCTCGGGTATCTGGACCAACATTGTAGGCGATAGTGTCAAGCAGGAATCCGCGAATGCCAACGAATGGCATGATCCTCATGATCAAGGCTTGTCCGCAAATCCCATCAATGATCCTTCAAGACTATTACAAACGTCTGGCGAACAAAGATTTCATGGAGAACCAAAGCCTCTAGAAGGGCCGAAGCCTACAGAATTGCCTGTGGTCCGTAGTGGAGGGATCTTCGAATCAACAAAGGCCATTTTGCATGGATTTGACACCAAACGGGTAGGTCTGAAACAGCTATCAATATGTTGCGTTCGATGAGCTGACCTCTAGCTACCAGACTACCGTCTTGCAACACCATCTATGCTCCCACGGCGCAGAGATCCTCTCGGATATATCAGAACTACCGCAAGCATCTTCGGCTCCCTCGAGTTCGTACGTCCTACTGGTTCCCCATCAAACGCTCAGGGCCGATGTTCCTATCATACTTAGGGGTCTCCAACAACCAATTGTGGCGACTGAGATGTGGGTAGAAAAGTGTCTGTACAGCAAACAGCTGGTTGAGCCATCGATCCATATTGCTAACACGCCGTTCGAAAAACATCCGATCACGGGTATGCATGGGAAGCTGAAGTGCCATGGTTGTTGACTGACATCAGGTAGGCTTCGAAGCTCTGACGATCTCCACAACTGCTTTTCAGGGTACAGACATGTTACATACGTGTAAGACTATACAATTAATGGGTCCGTACTAAGTTTTCAAACCTCCTTCGTTCTCATACTGACATCTTACAGGTGCCAATTTCACCGAAGACCTAATTCCCAGCACTTCAGTCCTGATTTGCAATATGATCCTACCCAACAGCGAGAAACGACAGTCAGCACTGCGTTGGAATGTTCCCACCGTCACCATAGACTGGCTGTTGGACTGCATCCGCAAAGGAGAGCATCTGGCTTTTGATGCCTATCTCACAAGCCCACTTCACTCCAAACCGGTCTCGCCTGTTCCCAAACCGCAGAACCTTGACAGCAGGCGTACGGAGGGTAACGTGAAGCAACCCTCCCGCGGACGTCAACCGAACGATGACACTAACAGCAAGGCGCCGGTCAGTAACCAGGTGACAAGCCCCAACTCAAGTCAAACACATCAAGCTCCCTTGTTATCCTTAGACCTCACAAGCAAGGACTCCAACCCCGCCGAAGCCTCCTCCCTGAAACCATCCAACCAACCCATCCCCCCTTCATCAAACACAACCACATCCGACCCCCCTGGACCACTTCGCCCCCTCTCCATCAACCACACCCCAAAACCCTCTCCCTCACCCCCCAAACCCCGCCTCGAAACCGAGCACTACCAGCCCCCCAAACCCTCCCCCATCGACACCCTCGGCCCCGCCATCTCCTCCCTCCTAGCCCACCACCGCGCCACCAAGCCCACCGCACCCCTCCCCCCACCCCGCCGCCGCCGCCGCCAACTCCTCGGCCGCGCGCCCTCCAACCTCTCCGCGCGCTCGCTCTCCCGCGCCAGCAGCGTCGACACCATGAACACCGACGGGCTGGGCACCCCGCTCTCGGGCTCGTTCCCCCGGAAGATCAGCGATGCCAAGGACCCGTTCGCGCAGCTGAAGGCTTATGCGCTGGAGGTGGAGGAGAGGGAGAGGGCGGCGAGGGGGGGGGAGGAGGAGATGCAGATGACGCAGTTGGGGTATGAGGATGTGGAGGGGAGGGCGTGGCGGGAGAGGGTGGTGAGGAAGATGGGGGGGGAGGTGGAGGAGGAGATGGGTGGTGGGGAGGGGGGGAGGAGGGAGGTTGTTAAAGATGTTGGGGGGAGGAAGGGGGAGGGGGTGGCGGGGAGGACAAGGGCGATGGGTGGGCGGTGAGTGGTTTTGGGATGGGGGATTGTGGGATAGGATAGTGGGCTTTGTGTGTTGGGAAGGATAGTGGTTTTTGTGGATTGGGAAGGATAGTACTTTTGTGGATTGAGGGATAGGAAAGTAGTTTAGGTAGGTTGGAAAGGGTGGTGGGGTTTGGAGAGAGGGAGTGACTGGATATCATGTTCTTGACAAGAGCGTACGGAGTAGCATAGAATATCTAGAGGTTTCAAAGCCTTGCTTCAGTCCAGTGCTTCTGGATGGGAGTGCGAGGTCAAAGCCTTCATCATCCAGGATGGCACTGAATTCGAGGATAGATAGTCACGGTCGTGCATACAAACCGAGCGAAGCCTCGTCAAAGGGAGAAATCTCTCTAAAGCTTTGGAGTCGGTTGCAAACTAAAGTATTTACCAGCAAGAAGTGGTGAGGAGATGCTGGGGTATCAATGGACTGCCAGAGCGACCACTGGCAGCCCATGATCGAAGACGGTAGAGTACTACCATAAAGCATCTGCCTTACGCACTAGAGACACCCACCCAAGGTTGCTCGTTCAGAAATCTCACAACGGCGTTAGTCCAAAGATGGAGGTCTTTTGCTCTCAAGGACTCGGCGGAGGTTATTTGATTCTTCTTGGATTGAGAAAACCCCTGAACTGCCGAATGGTCGAATGCACTTTCATCTATTGTCTATATATGTACAAGTAAGTCTAAAATGCGTGGATAGGGGTCGTACTCCATGCATAGCTGAGAAGAAAGGCCCTGGGTATGACCTTTTGAGAGGGGATGGTCGTCTGGAGTGGTATCCTCGCCGGTTTTCTTAGACGTGTTGGGGTTGTTGAAATCGTCGCCTGGTAGCGTTGCCTGTCGTGAGGTAGTAGGTTTTTCTATCTTGAAGGTCGTGTCTGATAATATCCGCTTCCAATGCCGCTCTATCAGGGTGTGTCTCAGAAATGGATAAGTTCCGCCGTGTTGGTGTTTTCCGATGGCCTTCCACCACGCTCAATCCCTCCAAACGTTCCCTTCATCCAAAACCACCAGCGCCTCGCCCCCAAGACTAGCCTCCATATCCTCTTCTCCCTCCTCTGCTCTCCCCCCCTCATCCACATCTTCATCCTTCCCATCCATCCCATCCAACCCTACCCCATCCTCCACCACCTCACTCCCCTCATACCACGCCTCATCAACCCACCCCGCAATCAGCTCCTTCGCCCTCTCACTCATAGCGTAATACCCCGGATTCTCCCTCGGATAAAACATCGTCATATGCGCCGTCGTCTCATCACCCGCCTTCTCATTCACCGCCTTCTCGAAACACCGTCGATTCCGCTCCGTCTTCGGGATCGTGCAAAATGTCCGCTCGCTCCTCTCCATCCCATCCGCAGGACTTATCTCCACCCACCCACCAGCAAACGTCTTCGCTTCTCTGCTGTTGTGCGATGTGCCCAGCGCACCGCCTCCGAGCACGGTCACCATGTCTGCGAAGCCGATGCCTTTTTCTTCTTTCAGAGCGACTATGCGCTCGAGTCGCGATTTGAGCTCTTCTCCACGGACGAGGCAGCCGACGAATTCGAGATGGCTTCCTACCCAGGTCCAGCCTTCCGTTATAGATTCTCTCTTGAGATACGCCGCTGCGCCCCCCGCCGCAACTGCTCCGGCTGCGCCAGCGAACATCGCGTACTTGCCCCATCGCTGCCACGCAGGTGTAGCGGCTGCATCACCGGACGACACGCTCGCCGAGTGCAGCACATCTTTTGCTGATTGCGGGCTGGCCGTAATGGCTTTGGGGAGTCGTGCCGGGGAAGGAGGGGATTTCGAGGAGGCGGCGCCCCAGCCGAAGGTGCCTGCTAGCTCGGAGATGTTGGAGTAGGCGGAGGAGACGGTCTTGATGTGGGATTGGGCGCCGTGGGCGATGAGCGAGGGGGAGATGCCGAGATAAGGCGTGTCGAATGCGAGGAGGCCTTGGATGTAGGGGAACATGAAGGAGGAGTTTGAGGATATCGATGCTTCGGGTGGGGATGTGGGCGTAGGAAAGTGGCTCATGGAGCCGGAGAGTGGGTCGGTATGGGCGGCTGTGGAGGGCAGGGGGGATGTGTAGTTATCTGGCGAGGAGGAGGGAGGGATAGGCGGGTCGGAGATGATGGATAGGAGGGTCTCGGCTGCGACTATGCCGCCCATGGAGTGTCCCACCAAGACGACACGGACCGAGGGGTCGATAGTGGGAGAAGGGGTGGAGGCGGATACTTCGAGATCGATGACTTTGTTCTGGAGCCTGCGGTGGTGGAAAGAGCAGCGTTAAGCATGGAACTGGCTGCTTCATTTTGGGTCGCTGTACCATTCTCGAAACCTCGACACGCAGTCATGGAGAACCCCCCGTGTTTCGAATGTCGGATATGTCACCGCTTCAACTGAGATCTTGGGGAGTGCATGGCTCACGAGGGCGCGCAGGTGCTCAGGGAAGGCACCAAAGGTGTTGTCATCGCCCTGTGCTTTGGTTGACTGGTAGTTTCACTTGAGGAGTAATCCGAAAACACACCTTGAAGCCATGTACGAAGCATAGAAGTAGGGTCTTTTGCATTCTGTCCAATGTTCATACATCGTTGAAGCGTTCCGTCAACGGAGATGCATACTTGGCCGCAGCTGAGCCCTTGGCGTCATGCTGCGGTTGGCGAACACGTGCTCTGATTAGATTAGGGTTACCTTAGTGAAGTTCCCCCAGCTTTGGCACTTATGCACGCTTCTGACTGATAGGCTTTTGATACTGTCGATGTTTATGTGTAGGGAAGAAAGAAGCGTTGGATGTGCTAGGTTTGCCAGATGCACCCAACAAGCGGGCCAGAGTACACCCAAATCCCGAGCAATAAAGTTCTCTGGCTCACCTCTGTCTCAAATCTTGCGGTTGGATTTCGTTCATATGTTGGATATCAAAACATTCCTCTTTTCCAAGCTAACCAAGCCTTCCATGGTAGTCTCCACTCTCTCCTTCTCAGCCCCTCGTCGAAGACATCGAAATCCACCTTCTCAAGTCTCCTCAGCCACAAATCGGTGCTGACAGCTGGCATCAGCACACCGAAAGCCTTGTCCACCTCGTCTTTCTGACCGCCCTTTCGTCTTCCGCCCCCCACCTCGCCATATTCGTGCCCGTCCTCCCCTTCATGCTCGAAGGCATGGCCCACGTCCTCTCCTTTCCAGATGTTTTCGAGCATAGATCGAGCAGTGATAAGGTGATCGCTCGCCCTCGTAGCAACCTTGAACACGGCATCTCTCAGCCCTTTCGTCTCGGACCCTTGTCTCAACAGATCCTCTTCTCGAACCCCACAATCAGCCATAACGTCCAACGGTAGAACCACGCTCCCCATCTGACTCCCTTTTCTCATCTCCTGCACGCCAGGGCTTAGTCCTTGGCTGTTGAAATGCTGCTTCGGCGGCGCTGGAAAGGCAATCAATGGTAATCCACGCAGAACTGCTGCAATACCAGCTGCTTTGCCGATGTGAGAGGCAAGGTGATCAAGGGTAAGGGATGACAGAGGGAGTGATTGCAACGTCAGGTAGAGAAGCGTCGAATATGTATTTTCGCCGTAGGATTCGAGCTCGGTCATCGATACGAAAGGACGATTATCAAGGTATTTGGCTCGGGCGTCGATGATGCGCATGAACCATGCCTTTGACAAAGGCGCCTTCGTCCTGTTTCCAGAGTAGTTGGTAGAGAGAGTGTCAAGCACGTGCGCAATCAGGACCGCAACAGGCTGTTGAGTAGGTGTGCCTGCGAAGGCGGACTTGACAGTGTCACGCCAGAACTGCAAACGAAGCTGCCCCACTTGCGGAGTGGAGACTGTATCGGCTATACGGGCAATCTCGAGGTTGAAGGCGCGGATAGCGAGGTAAGCGGAGAGGGAGGAAGTTGGAATGAAGGCGCGGAGGGTTGAGGACGGAGCATCATACTTTCTTAGAAAGGCGTAAGCCGAACAGCGTTCGCTCGGAGAACCATGGAAATCAGAGGGAAGCCAATGACCTACTGAAGTAACTGGGAGCAATAAGCTTGGGCAGATTGAACGTCTACGGCTGAGACGCTGGCGCTTGTGGGAGTGCTGTAGGACCTGCTTGAGTAAGGGCAGCGTGAGCGAGCAATGGCGGTAAGGCGTTGCCGAATGTAAGAACGGAAAGCAGTCATAACCATGGGTGGTTAGAGAATGCAGGATACAGCGCTGGAGGGAAGTGGGTTGCGATCATCATATAAAACCAGGTAAGATCACAACGCGAAGACAAGAGCAAGATGCGGAGTCCAGCTCCACCCCAAAGATGGCTCCCATCTGGAGAGTCAGTAAACGAGGTAACTATGACGTAGAGAGACTTCGAGACGCGGTAGTCGCGGCTAACCCCGAAATCAACCCTACAGCAATAGTCTCTGGCTAAGATCATTTCAGATACCTAACGAGTCGACACAATCACGCATTGACGTGTAGGCGATTTTACAATCAAGGCAGGAAATGATCGGCAATAAACGTACATGCGAGAACTCTTTATCGAAAGAAGTCATTGTGCCGGAGAGGCATATTAGATTTGATGGCGTTTCATAGGTAGTCGATTGATGTACATTGCTAAATGCGTGTCCAGGGGCAATACCGTCAATACGTGATTGCGTCGGCTTGTTGGGTATTCGAGATGGGGAGACTATTGCCGTCAACCCTACCTGACCTATCAATTCTTTCCTCCTTGAGATGTGACTTTTACCATCCCATTCACGAGCACTTGAACCTGGGCAGACTTGTCGATCAAATCTTCTCTGTTTCCGGAAGAGTCTTATTTTTGGGCGCTATATTAGCTACTACTGGTCACCGTCGAAGCAAATATGAAGACCCCTTTGCATCGACATCAAGCGGTCCACCACTGACAATAGCGAAGACTTCGCAAACCGGGCAAAAAACACGCCATAGGCTAACATATCGAACACAAAGTCCTCCTCTCCGCCGCTACCCAGATTGTATCCTGATCCGGAGCCCCATGCCCAACGCTGAATGAACCCGATCATCAAGCTTCCGAATTATGAGCTACCTGGTGAGGAGAGCGCCGTAGCGTCGCATACATTTTCGCTCCTCTTCCTTCTTCTTATTCCCAGGATCTAGCTCCAATGAATCGGTAGCCTTGTACTGAGGTGGTGATCGGTCTGAGGATGATGAGTGTCGGTACGGTGGAGGTGGTTCTGTCGTGGTCGGCGTTGCCTTTGGCTTTGAGGGAATGTTTCGGTAAGGGTAATTGGCGTAGTCGTGGCTGGGATCATAGCGGAAAGATGACAAATCCCACGGCATCTTGAAGAGTGGAATAGGGCCGAGGCAACGAGTCCGAATGCGTATTTGGTGGAGTTGTGGTTATTATGGATCACAACAATCTCAAAGGTTGGGCAGTGAGTGGAAAGGAGAGGAAGTACGGGTATCGGTGCCCTGGAGAGAATGGAGAGGGATAGTTTTACTGCGAGAGATTGAGGTGTAGAATTGAGAAGGCCATGCTTGAGGAGATGCAGCCTACTTATATTCATTCAATCATGATTGAGCAGAACACACGTAAGCAGAGGCTGCCTAAGGTACTCCAAGCTCGCTGCAAGCTCGCTAGAGTCCATCCCCACTCTTGCTTACCACTATGACTCAATTCCAGACTTGTCATATTTCATGCGATCGTGCACCAGGGAAGTTGTGCAACGCTGTTCAACTGCGGATTAGTTTTGCGAGAGTTAGTTGGTGACAGGAGCAAGCGTCGGAGGGTCTTTCTCCCACTTGACGTTAAACTTGTTTGGGGAGCATCCCGCCTAGTCAAGTCGAGGAGATCTTTTCAACATTGAAGGTGAGGAAGGGACCCGACTGCCCGATGACTCAGAGACCGAACTATCTGGCGATGACTCAATTGAACAATACAATTGAAGAGAGCCAAGCAACCTCCTTGTACCTGTGTGACCATGAGTCCAATTGACAGCCTAATCTGGGTCATCGTCTGGATTCGAGGAGTTTAGGATCTCCTTGGCCCTGGGGATTTCGATTCGACGAACCCTCCACACCACGGCTTCGGAAGTCGACGAACTCGACAACACCTTCAAACACCATAGTGAGCAATAATTGATTTACCGTAGGTTTTTCCTGTCGTCCGGTCATGGGCATTCTTCTAGTTGATTTGCAATGCATCCACACGTTCGGGAAGCCTACTACTATACGAGCCAGAGCCAGGTGCATTCTCTCTTGTTGGCCTGCTGTTCAATATAGGATGATGATCTGTGAAGCTATCTGCTCAGCGTCAAATCATTTCGCATTTTCTATCTAACCAAGAGGGAAAAAGTCTATCACCTGGCTGCAAAGGGCACGAGCTTGCTTTTCAAACGAACATAGAAGGTAAATCAACAAGAATGTCTTGTACTGTTTGCAGAAGAGGCCGTAAGTAACTGAAGCATTACCCGCAATGCTGCACGAATTTCAAAAGCAAAGAAATCTATCTAGTGTACAATCTCGTCCCCCCGAAAGGTGCCCAGCTCACCCTTTCATCCATCATTCTCACACCCTGAATCCGACTGCCATTTGCGGATAAGCAACCATTGTTCGCCCCCGGACCGTTTTGAGTTGAGTTCTGTATCATCGTCAAGAACCCCTTGGCAATCTGATGCTTCTCCCACCAATTCCAGCTGCCAGTCAGAAGCAGATATGTATGGCGCGATTGCGGCAACCAAGACACCGATCATTCTGGGGCCAAAGCTGCCACCTGCGGGGCATAGGAACGGTTTTCCACCGAATGGCATGTAGGCGTCGACCATGCCTTGATCGGCCGTAATCCATCTAGCCGGTCGGTATTTGTTGCTCTCAGCGCCCCAAATCTCTGGTAATCGATGGCATGCTTCGATGTCTGCTGCTACAGTCTCTACAGTCTCTGTGCCCTCTGTCGACCGCATCTCGAAGTGGCGGTAGATGCGCTTCGTTGGTGGGTACAAACGGAGAGCTTCCTTGACAATGAATTCGACTGAGACACCACCTTTGGTAGGTGCCTGGAAGGCTCCCTTCTTGTCAGGGTTCTTGAAGAATTCTTCGAGAGCTCCAAGCCATTCCGCCTGCGCCGATGGCCGGAACACAACCTCAATGAGGCAAAACGCAACGACCCTCCAAAGCGTTTCATAGACCGGCAGCAGAATGTTGAGTGGATTTTCCTTCTGATCAGTCCATTCGAGCCCGAGCTCCAGGAGTGCTGGCTTGAGTATTTCCACTCCGACAGTCTGACTATCAAGGGGTGACTTCGATTCGATCCACAGCTGGTTGATCCCTTGCGCGATCCGCACCATAGGATGGTCGTTAAGACGGTCGCCATCGAGGCCGAAAAACGCCTCAAACACCACCTTCAGTGAGACTACCTGGACCACATACTCGAGCTTGCAACTGTGTTTCCCCGCAAACTTGCCGACGTACTTCGACGCCAGACCACGGGCTTGGTCAGCAATATTCTTCCAGCCGTTTTTGGTAGCACTAGAAAGCCGTTTCGTGGCATCCTTCAGGAAATCTTGACGATATTGGTTGTCAAACGTGGTAAAGCCATTGTCAATATCAAATGCGTGCACTAGGCGCTGGTTTGGTATGGCTCTAGACACTACCCGATTGAGGCTGTTGGGTCCTAGTGACTCGTCGTACATTTTGCACATGAGGATCTCGCGGCAGACTTTGGGATCAGAGAAACGGCGGGTGTTATTTTCGGAGGGTCCGGGTCCATCTCTGGATCCAGTGGCATCTGGCAACTCTTCGCTGCTGTTTATACCAGTCGTTGGGGATTGCTCGGTAATGGCCTCCGTGGCTGAAGGTCGGTCGTCCGTCGATCCGGAAGCTGAGAGTTGATCTCTAGGTCCAGTGATCCCCGAGGGCCGTTCATCGCTGGTTGGACCCATCGCTGAGAGCTGCTCGCTGATGCCCACGGTGACTGGAGATTGACCTTCAATCGCTTCAGCAGCTGACGTTTGCTCGGTAACAGCTCGGGTGGCTGAAGGTTGATCAACGACTGTGTCGGTAGCTGGGGGCTGATCCCTGGCTTCAGTGGTGCCTGATGCTTGGTCTTGATTTGCACTGATCGCTGATGGTTGCTCAGGGGTGGCTCCAGTGCTAGGGGGTTGGTCGTCGGTTCCTTGGGCAGCTTGGGTAGGATTGATGGCCGTTTCGGGGGCTGTTGCGGTACCTGATTGCTGTTGGCTGGTTGCGTTAGTGACTGGAATTAGTGGCTCGTCGTTCCTCCGAAGCCAGAATAATCCGGAAATGGCGTGAAGAAACACGAAAGCTGCTAGAAATGCAGGCAGCACCGCTTCCCATGTGCCTATCCCTATGGGATCTGTGAAGAAGCCCCAGAACGCTAGGGCCAGCAGGAGGAGAGCGACGGTGGTTTCTAGGAAATCCATCATCGGAAAGGTTGTGGTTGGGTGATTGCTCTGTGGTCTGGTGACTATTGCGATGGGTACACTTCATGATCCGCCCTTATAGAAAGCTTGTATACTGATATCTGAACAAAGAGCGATATTTGCCAAACGTACATTGGTTGAGGCGCGACATACTGGGCATGAAAGGTCTTGCTCCTTTCAACAATCTCCGGGTAGCAGTCCATGTTGCCGAGATTTTGTTCAAAGAGCTCATAAGCATCTAAGACTTTTTGTGAGCTATGGCTGTTTGATAACAAGGAGCATGTTCCGTTGATGCGTCAAAATCGGTCTCATATTTTCTAGCAAACATGACTGCCCATTGTCAAGGGGAGCAGACCGTTCGAGAGGGGGAGCGCTTACCGGCAGGTACACCGGAAATCACCTTCTGTTCTGATGCGTCTTCCTTTGATAATCGGACAGTATATCACTTTCACAAAGCCAACATGAGGCGGTCGTCTAGGAGCAATACCCAGCTAAGGCCCAGACTTTCCGAAACGGTAACCATGCAGCTGACCGAGACACCGTCAAACGGTTTACCCGTCCCCTTTGTACTCACACGAAGCCTTGTGTATCCCTGTTATGAACCATTGATACGACGATCTCTCTATTCGTATGTACTACGTGAGCCTCTCGTTGGTGCATCATCCTGCTACTCTGCGATTCTTACTAAATTTGCAGTTTTCTCCACGCCTTTAGCCAAGATTCTCAGACCTGTATCGCGTTGGCAGCTACAAAGATGGCTACCAGTCGAGCAGCTAAAATAGGCTCTCGAGGTTGTAGATCTCATCAAGTTGCAAATTTGGTCATGGCCGGCATGAACTGCTATTACAAGTTTCATTTCCGAAGAGAACAACATCGACGGTACCAAGAATACCAGAAAACATCACCTTCGGCATCTGTGACTATGGCGCCAATATTCAGCGAGCTGTATCAGGTTTCTTTGCACTCTCAGGCCTTTCGTCCATCCGCAAGATGCTCAAGGAATCCCCGTTATGAGAACCGACAAGACCGGACGTTGTAACTCCATTACCACGATCGTCTCTATATCAGTTCCATAGCCAGTCATATTATGAAGCCTATCTTGAGTTGTTATAGCGCCGTCCTTAGGGGTAGAAGGAGGTCTGGTAACGCCAATCACCCCCCTCAGCCTCTATACCTCACCGCTGGTTAAATCCGAAGTGTCGACTTCCTGACCCTCTCTTTGCGGCACTCTTCATCCGCCGGCTTTCATAATCCATAGAGTCGATAGCTGTCATCTAAAGGTATCCCTGCTTTATCAGCCGAGAGCTTTTACGGTGATTTGCGTGCCAGGACCATTCGACACAAACTATGCATAATCCCCTAGCGTGTCATTACCAAGAAAGGAGTCAAAGTCAAAGTGCTTTAGCGTGCACCATTCGCAACTTTGTAGACCTGAGACTGCATCTCCAAAATTGTTATTCAGATGGCATGGGCAATCGCAAGGGTCATGGTTCACTGCACTGCCGTAACCAGAGTCGGAAAAGGGAGCCTGAGAACCTTCAACATGAACATGGTTCTCCAAACGCGAACCCCAATCCGACACGCCTGCCTCAAGTGATTGGAAGGGCGGCTCCTGGTAATGGTGCAGCGCTTGGTTGACGACTGATGGCTGAGGAAGTGGCTGTTGAATAGGTACGCTTCCTAACGAAGGGGACCGCGTCGAGCTGTTGCTGTTGGGTTTCGCTCCATGTAAGCGTTGAAAGTTCTGCGCCACGGTGGATTGACATCTTCGGACTATATCCACTAGCAGAGTCCTCAAGCTTTCTTCTATTGGGGCCATCTCTGCGCCCACTATAGCTTGAAGATTGGCTTCGACGAGCGTAGGTAGTGCCCTTCGGCTGTACGATTCAAAGTCGACGATTTCTTGCGAGGCTGGAGATGGAGGTAGCGCTGTACCACGGTCTGGGGGTGACCTCGGTGGTTCATAATATGGACTTGGAATAGGGGCTCCAGGAAACAGGATTCCGTAGATTTGGGTCCAAGTCGCACCCCAACTGCTTGTTATTAAACGCATCTTGTCCTGGTCTACACCCTCGGGCTGAGGACGGTCTGTCCGTTCACACCGTATTTCCTCGTTTGCATGTCTTGCCATTGCTTGTAGATGTGGCATAGTGATCCAACATCTTTGGCATTGAATTGGTGCACTATGGATTCGTTTGAGATGCTGCTTGAGCCGCGCTATCGACGGAAACCCAGGACCAATGCAGGAACGGAACTTTGCACCACTGGTGGGATTTGGACAGTATCTTTCCGGGTCAAACTTGTTAAAAGGACAAGCGAACAAAAGACCCGGCTCCTGAGTTTGCGATTTTATGCGTTGCCTCTTTTCTTCCCTTGAATTGCCGTCGCCAGGCGGCGAATCTTCGCGCTCCTGCATTCGCCTTTTACCAGCTTTCGCAGAAGGAAAACATTCGATTTGACTTCCACTCGACGAACGTCCCGACTGATTTTTGGTATGAGATCGCACATTAGCGGTCCATTGGGGGTCGAACATCGTATAAACTTCACGCATCAGAGTGGCAATCAACTGATGTTTGGCGTGTGCCATAATTGTAAGAGTGTCCGGCGAGCCACATGCATCGTCCGTACTATCGCTCAGTGACTCCTGATCATTGGAACTCGTAATTTCAGACGTCGAACCATTGATTGACAGTGTCTCATATTCCAGAGGAAGTGGCTGCGGCAAGGACTCGTGTTCTGAATCGGATGAAAGATCCCGTTGATCTGTTTGGGCGATGATATCTTTCTCTTGGATTTCTCCAGGGTCAAAGTCACCGTGTTTAGTGTGTTTGCCGCTCATCTTCAATTCGTTGTGTTGTACATCATGTAGAAGCGCGGAGGTCTCCTGGAAGAGGGACTCGATCTTTGGAGCGAGCTGGATGAGATGATTTATTTTCACAGGTGTATAGCCCATTGACTGATTGTAGTACGGTGCGTTCCATGTTTCAAGAAGTATTGGGCTTATTGAAGAGTCGTCATGATCGCCTTCAGCATGGATAACCGAATAAATGGCAGGGTTGGCCTCTGCCCGAGGGTACTTGTGGATGGCTGATGGCTGGAATATCGGGCTCGATGCGCATGCCATTGCAGTCGCTTCTGCGCATCTTCTTTCCTCATAGCGATCGATACGCATTGCACTAGGGGAAGGTCGATACCAAGGTGTATGTGGTTCGAAGTCTGACAAGCCATCTGAGAGTACAACGGGTAGAGATTGAGTTGCTTTGCTTAAAACAGTGCAGCAGCCCGAGCTATCAAATGTAATACTCCTGTTACCCGGTGAGATATTGGCACTCGCATAGCCGCTATCTGTCGGGTCTTGTTTCCTTTTACCGGATTGTTGAGAGTGTACGCGACAGGGCCAAATCGATGGATTGTCCGGTCCATCTGGGTCAGAAGACATGTTGCGCGGAACGAGACAGCGCCTAAGTCTTGAACAAGGCCTTTATATAGGGCGTCGTGAACGAGGAACGTAGATAAACGACTTCAGAAAACGAACAAAATCGAGAGGCAGAAAAGGCTATGATTGGGGAATCAAGAAGATGAGGATTGAGAATTTGACTTGATTACATGGCTAGAAGGAACCGATCTTGGTCAGACAGAAAGCTCCATCGACATTGATCGAATCTTGGAAAGTTGCGACTTGAGCTTACTTGCGAGGAGGGCACTTAGAATCGCCCGTTCTGTTCGACCAGGAAGGCATCTGAGAGCGAATGAATGCGCAAGAAACAGAAAAGAAACTGGCGAGAATTGTGTGCGCACGTTGCATTTGCACAGATGTGCAAGTCTTGGCGTCGACGATGTCTGCGCCACACTCTGATTGACGCATTTTGAACCAATTGGATAGTCGTGTTGCAAAAGAGCGATCCTGGGAGTGGATATCTCAACATCGCGTAGAGTCGTCATTGCACAATGTAGTACGGAGGACTGGTTTGAAAGGTTCTGGACAACGCTAATACCACCATTGCAATGGCAAAGGGTGCAAAATGTGCACAAACGCTCTATGCGGCAACCCAGCTCCTAAGAGGAACTCTGGTACTTGAATGTCTCTGGACCGCGATGAATCATACGATGGTCGGGCCGGCGTACCCTTTTTGCAAGACAGCTACCCAGTCACTCTCCAAGGATGTGGTTTAGACCGTTGAACATTCAGTATCTAATCATCGAAAAGGCAGATCGCTCGATGCAAGGCCATGCTTTCAGACTGTCTGATAGTGATACCATAAACGCTCTCGCCGAGAGACTGAGGACCAAATACAGGGAGGAGACGTCAAGGACGGCCAGGTTGTTCCATCGATTGATCTTGCTCCGCAGAGTTACGGTCGAATCAGCTACATTGACTTCGGTTTGCTTCACCTAGCCGTTAGTCCCATAAAGAGCTGACAGATCCCAGCTTTCCCTAAGTAATATCGAGGCACGGAAACGTCCTTCGAGAGTCAATGTTGCCTTTCAAAAACGGGACGACGACCTGACCGAAGAGTTCAACCACTCCAGCGGACCTTACTCGCCTAGCGTTCTGGTCTCTTGCTTGGATATCTCCGCCGTCGAGGGCGCAATGGCTGGGCCTACCGCCTTACTCATTGGACTCGAACTCAACAAAATGTCCTGTTGTTGCCTCTTGGTTGGGACCATGATACTCTCCTTCGTCATCGGGCTAATTGTAGCTGTGATATTCCGGCGCCTGGACTACGCCCTGGCCACCGTCGCTGCAGTGGCTTCATGGGTAGCCTGTCTTGAAGGTCTCTTCCTCTGGACGTATACCTGATGTTTGATTGGCGAGGTACGGTCTGTACAGGCTGCACAATGAGGCAAAACTCCGTGTTCTAGAGTTTGCTTCTTGGATAAGCCCAGGGGTTTTGCCCTCACGTGACACTTACATGTTCTGCAGGATTCTTAGGATCTTGTTTGAACATACTTCTGTTAAAAGAAATATCGAGCGAGTCATGTCTAATCATTTGCGCACTTCAAGGCTATTCGATGATCTAGGTCGTCCACGAAACCACGAGCATTCTTGAGCATTCTCGAGAAGATACTTGAGAAGAACGCTGCGAGATTGACCGTACCAACTTCTTTTCTACATTTCATCCATCTGTTATCTCATCATGGTCACAGCATATCCTGCGTGTTCGTCTATCATAAGTGCGGCGGCGCCACGCACTCAAGTAACCTGTACCTTATACACTGTACGCCTACAATGTACAAATTCCTCATCCGTGGACCTCACACAGAACGCCTCCCAATGATACCCAATCCCACCTTCCATCTACAGCTCATTGCCCAACTTAGACGCCAGCCACCGCACCACACCTCACACATTCCATCTTCACGCCTCCACCCACCTTCCTAGCTCTAAAACTCTCCTCGCCACACCTCCTACACCTGACCTCCACACCTCCCACTTTAGCCGCACCACCTCCCCATCCCTTCTCCTCCACCAGACTTTCCTCGCTAGTCAGCGCACTGACCGTCGACATCTCTCTCTGCAGCGGCACACCCAATTGTCCTCCATCCACACTACTTCCCCCATCCATACTCGTGCCCCTACTGTCGAGATCCCCTTCCGCCGTCGTGGTGAGATGATCCTTGTAATGGTGCCCCGGCGGCAGCTGTCTTGCGGCTTCAGCTTGCGATCTATACAGTGAGCGGTTCCCGAACATGTAGCTCCGGTCGCCTTGCGGCATTAGCGGATGCTGATCAGTAAGGCTTTTCTGCGCGTTTTGTGTGATGGCGGGGTTCGAGCTTTCGTCGCTTTTGTGGGGGCTCGAAGGTGGGGAGGTGGCGGCTAGGGAGGGGGTAGTTGTTTCGGTGAGACGGTGGCTGCTGTTGTGGCGGAGTGCGTGGATGTTGTTCGACGAAGATTGGAGACTACTCCCACCCAGGGATTTGCGCGGGGAGATGCTCCGGCCGTGGGAAGCTGCGTGTTCGAAACTGCCGTTCACGGAGCCGATACTTTGGCGCCAGCTCATGATGCGGTCGGTGGAGGGGTGGTGGGTGCTGGAGAGGCTGGCAGTGCTGTTGCGCGTTGCGACGGAGTTGGAGCGGCCGAGCATCTTGCGGGAGAAGGAGGCGTCGTTGTTGCTACGGAGGCGTTTCTGGTAGGCGCAGTCCTGGCGGAAGACGGAGATGTGGCCCATGTAGTCGGCGGTGACGATGATGTTGCCACCCCGATGCGCGGAGCGGGCGATGTAGGCTGGGGACTCTCCGGGTTTGCTGAGGGGGCGAAGGTCGGGGGTCATAGGGAGGCTGGTGTCGGAGGGTCGGTTGTCGGTTTGACTGGGGGGTTTGGATGAGGAGTGGGATTCGGAGCGGCTGATGAGGGTGACGGGTGGAGGGTTGCAGAGGTCGTACAGCGGATCTCCGGAGGCGCTGAGGAGCTGTCGGGTCTTGATCGGAGCCATGATGGCGGTCGTTACGATTGCGGAGTGGGCTTCAAATGTCTCGACTGGGCGCCGGTCTCTATCAAACTCGGTCGTACTGGTGGACCAGATGTAGGCTTTTCGGTCTTCGGAGCCACAGATGACATATTTGGTATCGTCGCTGAAGGAGGCGTGGATCTGGGAGCAGGTATTTTCGTTGCCTTTAAGCTTCATCTCTAGACCTTTATCTCTGAGATTATATATTCTGATTCGAGAATCATTGCTAGTTATGAGAAGCTTAACATCGCCGTTGGGGTCATTGGGTGGGTAAGTGATTGTTTCAATTCCAGTGACTTTGCTTCCTCTAGCATTCTTGCCGTGAGCGGAGCGGACATGAATCTGCGTTTGATACTTCAGGCCTTCGGTTTCGTAGAAGAGGCAAAGGCCGGTAAGGCAACCTGCGATGGCAGTCTTCCCATCTGGGGCGAAAGCGACAGCTGTGATCAGGTCAGGGACCTGAACCCAAAATGCAACGCTTTTGTCAGGAATGCTCCAAAGACGAAGCTTCGAATCCAAAGATCCTGCCAAGAAAAATCGATCATCTTTAGGGTGAAATTGTATAGAAGTGACAAAATCATTGTGTTTGAAACAGCACAAGCATTCGCTTCTGCTGACGTGCCACAGTCTGACAGTCTTGTCCATCGAGGATGAGAGCAGGAAATTGTTCTATACGCGTCAGTACGTGCATCGGTACTTTTCTAGCATCCCCGGGCATAACCCACCTTACTCCAGCACAAGTCCAATATACTGGCCGTGTGCCCTCCATACTCCTGAATCGTCCTTCTCTTGAACACAGGTGCGCTCAACCGAACACTGTCTTCACCCTTCCCTGCTACATCTTTGTCTTTCTCGTGCTCACGGCGGTCCTCGGCCGTTGCCAGGACTGTCCATACTCTCACCGAAAAGTCTTGACCTCCCGTAGCGAGGTATCTTCCGTCAGTCGAAAACTCCATTGCCCACACAGCGTTTCCATCTTTTCTCGGATCGCCCGATCTAAAGCCCCCATTCTTGACCAACCGGCCCCCTGTCTGCGCAAATTCTAGCCCAGTCTTGCCTCTGAGTTCTTGCGCTAGGAAAAGCCTGTCGAACTCTTTCTCTTTCTTTCCTTGGGAGCGGATTTTAATATACTTGGGCGGTACAGGAAATCGCGGGACAAAGCCAATAGGTTGTGCGAATACATCGGCGACCATTCCTTCGGTTCTATTTTCACTCACTTCTGATTCGTCATCGTTAACCTCTGCGGGAACGTCCTTCTTCTTGTTAAAGCGACCGAAAAAAGACACCCGATTTCTGGTATCAGTTTAGCTCTAGCTCACGTATATCGCCCTTAGTCGCAGTCGCTACAAGCTTTAACACCAGGTGTACAGCGTAGAGGCTTACTTCTTGTCTTTGGTGCCTTGCCCAGCGGGCCCTGCCGGGTCCGACAAGGCTCGCCCGGCGGATGTTGAAATTCCGGGCTCATTTGTTCCTCTTGACATCTCGGTCGTTACGGGTCGCAGTTTCTGAAGGTGGGGATTTAGTGTGTTCGACCGACTTAGTATGTGCTACTCTCACACACTGTAAGCTGTGTTATGCTACGGCCGCCTTCAAAGTATGCTTACATGGGACAATGGGTCAATTGCGGACCGCTGGTCTCTCTTGCCCTCGGAAAGTTCGCCGTTTGATTGCACCGCAGAGTTCTGGGGCACTCTGCTAAGAGGTTTCATCAACTTTGAAGGTCCTCGCGCTACCATGAGTAATCAGCGAGTGCCTCAGATCAGGTAGCTCATTGCGCGGATTCCTCCAATTCAGTACCTTCCGAGGTGTCGCCCGACTTCGTTCTTGCATCTTTCGACCCGTTGGCAAGGTAATTGGTGGGAGATGTCCTCGGGCTTCCATTCCGCGCCTGAGGGTCGATTACTCTGATTCGAGGCAGAACCTCGGCCATAACGCTACGTGCTCATCAATGATACGTCTCGTCGTACTGAGGAGGAGTCCCTGTCATAAATTATGGAAATTCAAGAAAGATGTCGGAAGTGAATTGTAAGCAAGTAAAATCGATGAGTGGGATTAAGTGCAGTGGACTGTGGTGAGGAGCTTCCTGGATGGCCACAACTCTAATCCACGGTGCGCTATGCAGTACTCCGTATCGACGCTAAGAAATGCTCCGAAAAGCCATGCAGGGCTTAGGTAAACTAAAGTACGGGGCTAGTTGTACAAATACTTCTGATAGACCACTCTAAGATATTAAGGTACTAATTGCTAGCCAGTTGCGGCCCTACAGGTCAAGCGCATTCACATCCAACCTACTCCAAAACCGACACGATTTACTTTGGGTGCAGCGGGGGGTTCATTTACATTTCAGGACAGCTTGCCTTGCGGTCGCGAAAACAGCCATGCTATTAATGGTACGAGGCACACATAAAATGCAAGCGCCCTGGTGCAAGCCACGCTGATCACCCAGAAACCCCTATTCAATCCACAATGGCCTTCCACCCATATCCAGATCTATCTCGACGTCCTGGATTTCTTAGCGTCATAGTTAACCTCTGGGCAAAGAGGAAATCACGACTGATTGATGAACTTTGTCCGACAAAAATACTAGATAGTACAGAATGCAAGCAAACACTATAAGCTTCGAGCTCACCGGGCACGGACAACATGGGGTTCGTCAACAATTCTATGGAATCTAGCATCTATCACTTACGCTCCAGGCAGGCACAAGAGGCGCCAGACACGCTCGAGCCTCCATTCTCTGCGTCTTCATCGTTGACGCCAATCAACCACCAGCCTACGCCCGATCAATCGAAAGGACGGTCGCACACCTCGATAGTCCCATTGCTTTCTGACTGTCATGAGTTGTTGCCGACAGCACACTACACAGAAGCAGGGGGCGTTATCGCATGCACGCCGGAAGATGACATGTCCATGTTCTTGCATCATGATCTCGATGTTACGAGACTCAACTACATACACAAGAAGCTATGGATGGCTGGACGGTCGTGGAACTACTATGCACTCCACCGGCAGAAGATGATGAAGCGCGAGGTTGTCCTCACAGAGCAGGCAGACCTTCATCTTACGTGGTCCGCATCGACGGTCTTCGTCAAGCCCTTTCCTCAATACCTCGGACACCACGATTTCTGGACTGCGCATCTCTGCCACCAGAAGGAGCTTCACGGGGCTGCATGTGGCTTCCTCTATTCCTACACTTGGCTTGTATCTCACGAGAGTGACTTCGCCATTGCTCAGTCATTGAACCTGATACCTCGAATGAAGTGGACGCAGTGGAGAGCTTACATCCAGGATGTTCGTAGAACCATTGACCGGAAGCCGCCCGAATACATCAACCCCCGTTATCAATTTGGAGAGCTTCGGCTTCGGAGGCTCAATTGGTTGTATCGCTTTTTCGGGCGCCCTCAAGACCGCTCGCTAATTCGCGGCTACTTCTACAACTATCGAACCTACAGCTCCTTCTTCGTGCGACGATTCGCTTGGCTCTTTGCCTTTTTCGCATACGTGACTATCGTTCTTACAGCGATGCAGGTCGGCTTAGCCACCCAACGCCTGCAACCCAGCCAGAGCTTTCAGGATGCGTCGTACGGGTTCGTGGTCTTCTCAATCGCTGCACCGTTAGTCGCAGTTGTAACGGCCGCGGTGACTTTTTTCATTGCTCTTTTATACAATCTGGCCGACACCCTTTCAACCCGTCGTCACCAGGAAAAGAAAACATTTGTACAGCGGAAGATACGAACTCCATCGATTGGGGATGCGTAGACAGTAGTTACTGCATTAGGATACTGCTGCGTGGCAACTGTGGTGAGATGGCTGCTGTTGAGGTTACGAATTCCTTACTCTCGACCGCTCGGAGCTAGAGATCCACGTTCACTATTGTCCGAGTACTTAGGCTGTCCATATACGTGTACAATACATTCTTCAAGGGGCTTCATGATGTCGTAGCAATTCTATCGCTTTAAAAATCACTTGCGCCTTCTTAAGGCTTTAGTCTAGGGCAGCGATAGAACAAGTGGCGCCTTCGACGGAATGCCCCATCAGCTATGGGTCTGCCTTGGGTGATCGGCCTATCGCCATTCCGTCAATCTATCTCCTTAGTGCCTTCGAAGGGGCGCAGGGGCTGGTACGTTTTCTCTACCTCATCATAGTTGTTCTAAGACAGTATGTCGGTGGTGGTACGAAGTACTACCTTCCATTAATACTTACTTCCAGGTTACACAACACTATTCACGTTCTAGGGTGATCTATTTATAGTTGTTGCAGCCTGCTCGGCGCGCGGTCGTGCATGTTCAGATAAGACCTCTTCTACGCTGTACGGTAACGGACGGAAGTACTACAAGTGACTCGTTCCACTCATAAGTTTCTATTTCGTAAATTTCATTGCCTCCTTGAATTGTAGGTGATATAGCGTCGATGAAACAGTGACAAGTCCTCAAATGTCGTAAGGCTACCTCACCGGCATCTGCACCAAAGAGACTGTCAAAAGCACAGGACTTAACGTATGGGCTACAGGTTGTGGTGATGATGGTCCCGATGTGGAGTAGGCATCCTGTCCGCGAGCTCAGGCAATATTATTGACGAGCTTTAAAGTATTATCGCCGTTCAAGGGCTTGGGGCTCACCCATACTACACATGGGTAGCAAGAACAACGCCGGCCGAGCAGTCAAAGCCTAGAAAGATCTACCGATGGGTCGTTGCACGAGGCAGCCCGAAGAATGCTCAAGCTGGCGGAATTGGAAATGTAATTTCAACGGCTTCCGGCGCCACGGAAGTTATGTGGCTTCGAGACTTCCTACCAGATTTGTTTCCCAATGCTCGGATTGCAACATACAGTTACGAGTCCGATTGGCGAAAACCGAGTATCAAAACGTCCCTGCGGAAATGTGGAGAGCAACTGCTCAATGTTCTTCGTCAACATCGGTCGAGTCAAATGGTCAGAGAACTTGGCCCGCCCTTCTTGACGTATATCTAATATTATCATAGGAGCGCCAAAGACCAATAATATTCGTTGGGCATAGTCTTGGAGGACTGGTCATCAAACAGGTCCAGTTCAGGCACTTGTTTCGGATTGCTCGTAGTAACCTGTCCACAGGCGTTAGTGCTGGCCGACCATGGCCATGACTTCAGAGATATTCGACAGTCCACGGCGGGAATAATCTTTCTTGGAACACCACACCAGGGGAGCGACGCAGCGGTGTATGGTGTGTGGCTTGCTGAAGCAATGCGACATGACAAGACCTTGCTTGAGTGTCTGGAAAAGAATAGCCCTGAATTATATGACATTGCGAGGGATTTTGAGGCCAGCCACGGTGATACTGATGTGATATGCTTTTTTGAAAATAAAGAAGCGTCATACGGACCCTGGCGAACTCAGGTGTGCTGATTTTCCGTCTCCACACTAAACGAAGTACAAAACTCATATTATACACAGTTCGCTGATAGCCAGTCAGCTGCTTTACTTGGGAAAAGGGCCATCTTCCTTAACACAGATCATTCAGGACTAAACAAGTTCGATAAACCCGAAGATGAGAACTTTCTCTTGGTGCTGCCAGAAATCCGAAGAATCGTCCAAGCGGCGCCTCAAATAATCGAGGAACGGTATCGAGGTATGGTTCCCTCTTGATCTTGGTCTACGGTACAATGATGAAAGCTCTAATTCGGTACAAGCACAAGTCGCAAATGACGGAAGCCACTCCTTCCATGTAGAATTCAGTCTCCGAGGCATGCCTGTGGTGGAAAGGTTTGTGGGTCGGGACGAAGAAATGGCCCGGACAGCTCAAGTCTTACTCCCCACCTCGACGGATCGAATGCGTCGCAAAGTGTTCATCATCCACGGCCTTGGTGGGGTTGGAAAAACACAACTCTCCGTCGAATACACTAGGAGATATCACAAGAGCTACAGCGCGGTTTTCTGGATCGACAGCTCAACCAAAGAAAGGGTAAGGCGAAGCATAGCTGACCTAGCCAGCCGATTGCCACAACATCAGCTTTCTGAGAAGACCCGACAATATCTACAGAACACGAGCTCAGATATTGATGAAACTGTTGAAGGCGTTCTTAATTGGTTTTCACGGCCGTCCAATGACCAGTGGTTACTGATTTTTGACAATGTAGACCGAGAATACGCCGTGCCGTCTAAATGTATCGACGCTTTTGATGTCAAAGACTATTTTCCCACAGCAGAGCAAGGATCTATCCTTATCACTTCTCGGCTTGCAAGTCTTTGGGAATTAGGCGCCAAAGACTTGAAATTACGGCCTGTTGATCAAATTCTAGGAAAGACTATTCTGGAAAATAGCAGCGGGCGACCGGAAGAAGGTGAGTGCAATCAGAGGCCCGTCAGAAACTCTTGTTTGACTCTGGAGTCCTATTAGGTTCCTTAGAGTTAGTTGCTCGACTTCAAGGCCTCCCTTTGGCACTCAACCAGGCAGGATCTTACATGCGAAAGACGAACACGACTGTGACTGAGTACATCGAATTGTACGAACAAGAATGGAGTAGACTGATGGCGAAACAGCATGCCTTCGCATCATGCGAAAATACAGATCGCAGCATTCTAACTACGTGGACCCTGTCTTTCAATTCACTGCGTTCTCAAAGCGACGCTGCAGCCAACTTATTGATGCTATGCTCATTCCTCGACGGACAAGATATTTGGTACGGACTCTTCAAGCCAATACTTGACAGCAATATCGTCCGCAACACGCCTTTCGTCGACACAGAGGTGCCTCCCTGGTTAGCCGACTGTATACGCCATAAACTCGATTTCAAGGAGAACATGGGACTGCTTCTTGAATACTCCTTCATCGATGCAAAGAACGAGTCATCCTCGTATTCTATACACTCTGTGCTACATAGTTGGTGCTTCCATCTATGTAAAGAAACAATGGCTTCTATGGGCCCGTTGGCCCTGATGACCGTTGTGTGCGCTACGTTTTCGGAGGCCAGGTTCAATAGATTTCTCGCAATGAGACGTCTCCTACCACATTGTGATCGTATCTGCTCAACCTTGCAGTGGCTCTTACGAGAAGCCGTCCGGAACGAGAAAGACCTTGATCCCATTAGCTTCGCATGTCACTTCCTTGCACATCTGCACCTAGATCACGGAAAGAGCGAAGATGCCGAAAAAATGTGTCTGGTGGTATTGACCGGACTCGAAGAACTTCGAGTACCTGACAGTATGTGCATGTATTATATAGCCAACACTTTAGGGGGGATGTACCTAAAGCAAGGCAGGTTGAAAGAAGCTGAAGAATCATTGTTGCGAGCATTAGTAGGATTCCAGAAGCACCTCGGTCCCGACCGCGGACTAGCGTATGGTCCGTTGCGCGAGCTGGGAGATTTATACTCAAAGCAAGGTAAGATGGAAGAGGCCGAGGATATGTATCTGCGATCATTGACAACAAGCGAGAAATCTCTTGGATTTGATCACTTGTCGACGCTTTCTGCGGTCCATAGTCTGGGGAAATTCTACGAGAAGCAGGGCAGGACAGAAAAAGCCGAGGATATGTACTTGCGGGCATTGAATCGACTTGAGAAGGCTTCAAGACCCGGCCATGAGCTGCTCCCGGTGGTCATGTTCGATCTGGGATGTCTATACTCGAAAGATGAATGCAAGATGAAAGAGGCTGAAGAGATGTACCTGAGAGCCCAGGCGACTTATGAAAAGACATACGGCCTTGGACATACAGGCGCTATAGGAACAAGGCATCAATTGGGTAATCTATATTCGAAAGATTCCTGCAAGATAAAAGAAGCTGAAGAGCTGTATTTGGAAGCTTTGACGGGTTATGAAAAGAATTACGGCCCTGAGCATATAAGTGTCATGACAGTGAAGCACAATTTGGGCGATCTATACTCGAGAGATCGAAGCAAGCTGAAAGAGGCTGAAGAGATGTTATTGGGAGCTTTGGCGGGTTATGAAAAGATTTACGGCCCTGAGCATATAAACATCGGAAAGACGAAACTTGCTTTGTTCGAACTATACGTGTGCGATCCATGCAAGCTCAGAGAGGCTATAGAGATGTGGCAGGGAGCTTTGGTATGTCGACATTGTGAGAACGAAGCATAATCTGGGCAGTCTATACTCGAAGAATCCATGCAAAATGAAAGCAGCCGAAGACATGCTTTTGAGGGCATTGGATGGGTATCAAACGATCTATGGTCCGGATCACGAATTTGTTGTTATCACGACGGGCGCACTTGGATTACTTTATCACAGTCACGACAGATGGGAAGAAGCAGAAGGCATGTACCTCTCAGCGTTGGATGTGTCTCAGCGCTGTTCTGCGCATGAGGGAGCCTTTCATTTAAGATGTCATTTGGGAATGCTCTTCGAGGAACGCTCCATGTTCGAAAGGCAATACAGCAGTTTGAGCTTGCCTCAGAGGGCTATACGAACTTATTTGGGCCAGAACATAAACAGACGATTGATTGCATGGAGCAATTGAGCGAATGCCAACAGCGATTGGAGGCAGAGAAGGGAATATCACACTCTATACCCGAAAATTGCGACAGTGTATCGGAGTAGAGCAGGCTATTTGCTTCCTGAATGTATGTATGTTCTACTCAGCGAAGGCCCGCAGGTTGAAAGCATCGATCAATGCCTTGCAGCTGTCCAGACACAGATTCTATAATACTTGAGCTTTATTCAAGACGTCTACACGATTGCGCTCAAGAGGTGCGCATTTGTGGACAAACTTCTCTCGTACCAAGTTCATATTTCGGGAACCTTAGTCTTGTCATACTACCATGTCTGTTGCCGGACCTTCAAAAGCTTCTTCCTCCTCTTACGGCGTGGAACCTTTCAATTCTCTCTGACTCCGCATCCGATCTCGAGAGACTACTAGTCTCAACTTTCGCTTCTGGTTCTAATCCCAGCTTTTCGTCGAGTCGAGCTCCTTCGCCTACCAGAAAACAAGATCCAAGGGATTCCCACGGCAGCGGAGTAGAAGCTAAGCACGATGTACCCTTCTAGAAGCGCAAAGTATCTTGATAGTGGCTCGTTGCTATAGGACATCTCCGCCTGTCGGGCGAATCTCTGGTGAGATTCTTCGAGTACCGGAGCAGCGGCCGCACTGGAAGTAGTAACGATGATTCCCGAATGAGGATGGTCCGATTGTCTGAAGACGAGGGCATGTTGGAATGCAAACAAGACCGTAGAATTCCGCCCCAGAATCAAGCGTCCTCACTCGTGATGTAGCTGAGTATCTTCAAAGCAGCAAACAACATGCCATGTATCAGAGCTGCGTAATTACGATGATAACGTTCTCACTTTGCCGCTTTTCACTATATCATTCTTTTCAGAGCTGCTCTTCCCACCAAGCTTCCTTCCTCTGGCGAAGTGTCCTGAGGATACTAGGTGTTGGCATGCTATACATAAATCACGTATCGCGGCCTGTTGCGCCGCAGCAAGGCCTTCATGTCCACTCGACATGTGGTCTTCGCCGTTAATATCTAAAAATGGAATGAAGAACAGGGTGATACCGCGCAGACGGGTTTCGGGAATGAATATGTCTGATGCGAGGCCCTATTACTCCGAACCATTTTCGGTTTATTGCAAGATTTCCATCTAAAACGCAACCGCCGACAACCCTCTCCGCTTGCCACCAGCTTCCATCAGAAAAGCACCGCTTCGCATAGCCCACCAGGTCATTCCTACATGCACCCTCCCACCACCCCAGTCTCCAACCTCAACGCCAACCCAAACCCATACCACACCGTCGCTCCCACCGTCACAAGATTCAAATGAATGCTCATAGCATGCACCCTATTGAACGCCCTATTCCTCTTTTCCATCTCCGTACTGATCTCGCCCCCGTCACACCTCTTCCCATCTCGCGTCTCTACAACGCCCCATTCCTAGTCAGCGTTCGATTCCTCAATCTTCCCTACAGAGGGGAGCGTTACCCTGATGAACCCTCTGCACCATCGCCTCTTGCGTCCTCGGTCCGTAGACGAGCAGGTTCGGCAATGCTGTCGCTGCGCCTATTGCTAGTGGCAGTAGATCACGAGGGGATACCGCTAGGGATACGGCACCGTATGGAGGGTGGGTGGCGGCTGTTAAGAGCAAGAGGGCGGTTTGCAGGCGGAAGTAGGTGGGGAAGACATGTTTCTAGAGGGTGGTGAAGGCGGATTTGGGGAGGGCGCGATAGGAAAGGCTGGTCATGATGAAGGTCTGGAAGGGGTGGTTAGGAGGGGCTGAAGAGTGGGGGTGGGAAGGAAGGGGAGGGGAGAAGGTACTTGGTAGAGCTGGGTGCCGAGGAGGGTGCTGTAGAGGAGTAGGTGGTAGGGTGGGAGGGATGTTAAGGGGCTGAGGGTGGTGAGGGCGATGGCGAGGGGGGACATGTTCGACGAGAAGGAAGTTGATTCAGGGGGTTTTGGGGATAGGTTGAAGTGGAAAAGAGAGTTTTTTTCGGATATGCATATGTAGAATAGTGTTGCCTAAAATCCTGCTTACTGTCGGCATTGCAGGATGGCCGTAGCATTTACATCATTTTCGATCGATAGTCTCGACACAACACCCATAAAGCCAATGGAGAGGAGTGATGCAAAGCCTCATATTGAGAACATCTTCGTTGAAGCTAGCAAAATGCCGGAGGGTAGCATTATCTCCAACGAGCTGAGCGGTCAGCGCAGGCTTCAGCAGAAGATGTTGATATAGTAAGGTGGGAAAGCTCTTGATCGAGCTCTAATATTGATCCTACCTTTTGAGACGGAAGGATAAGCTTCTCATTTTATTTGAGGAGTATTCCAAAAATTGCTCTCATACCTTTCGGAAAGCCAGCTTTCGAGCAGAAACACAGGATCAATCTTCCCACAACGTCACAGCTAAAAGACGTGCCGGTCTTTCACTCACGTTGTCGATCCTTAATTGAAACCAACCTCATTCGCCTTCGGAAGCCTGTAATATTGGTCAGGTAGAGTGGCAGCAATGTAGCATTGAGAATTATCTAAAGTCTTCAAAGTCTCGACGAATCTGGCCAACGCAGAAGTCATCGTTCTTCGTGTATATGTCAACGCATGAACAAGGTAGGGCCTGAGGCATAGGAACATGGCCGCAAGTGCTTCGTCTTTCCAAATGTCATGCTCGGAAAAGCGAGCCAAGGGTCCACGAGAGGACTACGCTGAATCTTCCTGCGTAGAGCCGATGGCATCGTGCCCGAGCTGTCCATGAAGTTCTTGACTTGATCTCGCCATCGAGCCCCTCAATATCTCGAGGATGAGCGCGACCTAAGCGATCCGGACCTCGAGAGCCAAACCTCACCGTTGTTTAGTGTCATCTCGGCCAACAAATTCTTTAGTGCGGGAGGAGATCGAAGTGTTGATTCAAGACTCAGAGCGCAGAATTGTAGCCGAGACACCAGTAAACGCTCCGTATGTTCTTCTCATCGTAATCTGATTCAAGACCCGCCCCGTATTGCGCCTTTATCGCTGGACGCACGAACCTGTTAAACGTTCCCATCATAGTATTGGAGCCTGGGGATTCCTGAGAAGAAAAACATGCATATCAGGGTTTCAATCCAGAGGACCAGATATTGCGACGTAGCGAAATCAAAATATAGGAAGCATTCGGTGGGGGATGGTTTGCAGATCTGCAAGACATCCCATGGATGGAGTGAGGACAGGCTTACTGTAGGTCGCGCTCAACGCATATATGACCTCTTGTTCGTAAGTATCCCTTGAACGCTCTGGATCGCTTGTGAATGGGCATGTGCGACAAGCCACAACACAGATTGTGCAATCGTAACCGAATTATTGCAAGAGCTATGATACGCGGTGGTATGATGCACTTCTTAGGAGCTCTTCGATTTGAATGCGTTGTTTATGCCTCCTCAGACCCTTCTGTTGGGTGTTCAACCGAATGAGATAATGCTTTGACGATTTGACTTTCCGAATATGGGCTTCCATTGGTCGAAAGTCGTCAAAACGTTCTTTGGAGGAGTGCTAAGAGACTGTAAACCAATATTTGCTGCATTGCATGGGATTTTTTGTTCGCGACGTCCAGTCTGCCATCCGATAAGACATGTTGGGATATATGACGCTTGGATTGTCAAGAAACCATTATCTTTGATACTCTGTATGCCCGTCGTTTATGACAGGAAGAGACCTAGAAGCTACCAAAAACAAGTTTTGTCGTCATATACCTATAGATTCCATAGCGAATCGAAGAAATGCAATGACCACCATGGACTTTTTCTGATGTCTCAAGCTCATGCATTGATCGCCTTACCAGATCGAATAAGCAAGACTATGCAGACTAAACTACTTGCCCACCAAAACAAAGATCGAATGTAACTTGCGCCCAGGGTTGTGCCATATGCATATGCTCCGGTATATAGAGTTCTTGAAACCGTGTATGCAATCCCGGCGAAATTGATTGTTCCACTTGGCAGACGAGCATGCAGGGCGAAGAGCTATAGAAAATCAATTAGGCTGCGATGTGCAGATGAGGTGGTGAACAAAGCGTACCATAGTCCCGATGAAGAACGGCAGATGCTCCATCGCGTTCGCATGACATGCTTCCAGCCGCTTCAGAACATCTAACGTCTCTTGGCTGAGTCTGCCCTTCTGGACCTCGGTAGCACCATATTTGCTGAGATCTTCGCGAGGAGCAATGTTCCGGTCTATCTTGAGGTAGTTCTTGATCGGCCTGGCGCTGAACACCAAGGATGCAAGGAGGAAGTTTGTAATGATGAAGCCAGCGGCGTAGTTTGAAGTTCCAATAGACATGATGCAGCTCGGTCCTCCGATCTGATCTGTACAATTGCTTGTGTGTTAAGCGCGCAACGTTTGCAAAGCCAACAGGTGGGCTACCTTCTGAATCCAGTCGAAATCGTGTCAAACGGAGTTCAAGAGCGGCCTTTCCTCTACGTTGCAAAAAGCTTGTTGGTTGCGGATCTAGAAGTAATAGGGGTGTGTGCATGCAATGATTGTCAATGGAAGTTGTATAAGTAAGTGACTAGTGTATTTATCTGGACGTGTAAGGCGCTAACCCGATCAGGAAGGAGTGCCGCAGCCCTAACCTACGAGAGCAACAACATGTATATTTGTTGCTTCGAGAAGAACAGCGAACAATACTGAGGAATGACCTACATGAAGACCAACTCTAACACCAAAGGCTGTTTGAGATGTAGAGACGAAGTAAGATGGGATTACCTAGAGAGGTCCCATTGGATCCGTGCTCTACCTCCAAGCTAAGGTATGTAGCTATGACGTCTGTCATCCCGGGACTATTGTGACGTCGTAAGAGCTATGATTTTGAATCTCCACACGTCGGAGCTCTTGCATAATTTGGAAAGCGGAGCTGCCATAACGGTTTTCCTCGCGCTCATAGTATTATTAGGAAATATACTAACTCTGTACATTAAACAAAATGACGGAGATCAAGAAGGTAGAGTATCTTGAATCCCAACCACCGTAGCGGACTAAATGAACTGATGATCGGGTTACTCAGCTGGCGATGATCGGCTGTGGGAGCATGGGCGGAGGGATGGCCCTGCTTTTTGCTGAAAAAGGCGTCACTGTTCTCCTTGAAGACCCCAGCGAAGATTCCGTAAACCAGGTCCTCGAGACGGCCAAGAAGGATGGCCTTCAGGACAAATTGGAGAAGCATCAGGGCTATGAAGAGTTATGCAAGAATCTTGATTCGCCAAAAGTCTTCATTTTCTCATTACCCCATGGCACTGTTGGTGATAGCGTGGTCGATGGCTTGCATTCGTACTTGGAGAAGGGAGACGTCATTATTGATGCCAGTAACGAGCATTGGGAGAATACTCAGCGGCGGCAAGGAAAGCTTGTCACCATGGGAGTATTCTATGTAGGTAAGATCTCGGTCGTCATATCTTTGGTTCTCGGTTCTAAAAGACTTTGGATTCACCATCCTCGTAGGCATGGGTGTTTCGGGCGGATATCAAGCCGCTCGAAGAGGACCATCTATGTGTCCTGGTGGCGAAGAGGCTGCTTTGGATCTAGTACTACCACTCCTGGAGAAAGTAGCAGCCAAAGATGCTCGAGGGAAAGCTTGTGTAGGTAGAGCTGGGATGGGTGGCTCGGGTCACTATGTCAAGATGATTCACAACGGCATTGAGCATGGTATGATGAGCGCACTGGCAGAAGCGTGGCAGATCATGAGTCTATGCCTCGGTATGAGCTACGATGAGATCGGCGATGAGCTTGCTCGTTGGAACGAGTCGCGTGAAATGGCAAGTACTACGTCGTGATTGAAAGAAGGGGTGTATGCATGATCTAATGTACTGCTAGAAAAGCACCTTCCTTGTGGACATCGGATCTCAAATCTGCAAACAGCGAGACTCCAGTGGGAAACATGTTTTGTCGTACGTCGAGGATAAGGTCGTCCAAGACGTCGATGGTTCCGAAGGAACTGGTATCTGGTCCCAGATTGAGGCGGTCAGACTCCATGTCCCTGCTCCAACTCTCACCACAGCCCGTAAGTCTTGATCCTTACCAATCTATCAATTGTCAAAACATCTTAAATTTTGCCAATGATAGACTACATCCGCATCGCTTCCGCCTTCCGTCGGGACCGTAAACAGATCAAAGCAACATTTGACGGCCACTTTGCCCTCTCGAAATGGACCGGCTCTGCTGAAGAGAAGAAAACCTTGCTCGAAGACCTGTGCAAAGCCGTCTATGTCACATTTTTGTGCTCTTTCGTCCAAGGGATCAACATCATCGATCAAGCTGATCAAGAAAATAGATGGATGATCAACTTCCCTGACGTCGTCCAGATCTGGCGCAATGGCTGTATTATCCGCGCGGACCATATCGCGGACATGCTCGAAGAGATCTTCTCGCAAAAAGGTGACGTTGACAAGGACCTTCTGCACCATCATAAAATCACCCAGGAGATTACGGAGAATTACCAATCGCTCAAGAAGGTTGTCGCCATGGGCGTTGAGACGAACTCCATTATGCCGAGCATAAGCGCCACACTCGAGTTTCTCAAATTCTCCACCAACACCATCCTCCCCACACAGTTCTACGAAGCGCAATTGGACTACTTCGGCAAACACATGTTCGACTTCAAGTCCGAGCCTGCTGGCGAACCGGCGACAGGCAAACACCATTTTGAGTGGAAGCTCGCGTAGGTAAATAAGAACGTGCTGTGATTCCTGGAATGTCGCATCATGTCATCCTCTTACTACATCTATCCTCGTAGAGGACAAGGGAAAGGAGCAGAAAAGCGAGAGCGATTCTGACTTATATAGCTCACGCCTCTAGTGGTTGCTCTACATATTGACAAAGCGTCCATACTCAACCATACACACCACATCAAGCCAAACCCTAGATCTCTATCATGCGCTCCTGTTGTTTCCTCAGCGGCACAAGAAGCTCTGGAGCAGAAAAGCAAGCCCGACTTTGAGATACACATATATACCTTCCAACCCACTTTCTCCATCCCACATAACCAAGAAGAAAGCAACCCGGTCAACCCACAGGCCCAATTTCGTAACCCCCTTAATCCCATCCACCACCCGTTCACCCTCTAACATCATTATCCCTCCTACCCTTCCCATCTCTCGATACCCCATCGCTACTGTCAAGCACACAATCCATAACTATCCCTTTCCTGCGCCTCTCTCCCCCACCCTCTCTCCCCCCTCCGAAGAGAAATCAAAGAGCCGCCGCCGAGCCCAACCTCGCCCTCAGCCAAGCCCCCGTGCCATATCCCTACATAGCGATTCCTACAAGTGATCAACCCAAAGAAACAAAGAATTACTCCGTCATACCCTCCCGCATGACCAACCAAAGTTTGTTACGATAACAATACGCTGTTTCAGACACAGTACGCTGTTACAATCACAAAGAGATTACACACGACAATAAGATAGGATACATAGACGACAGTGGTATTATTTAATAATAATGGGCAACAACATTAGGGTGTCGAGTCGCAACGAATGAGGGAATGACAAGAGTAAGATCAAGATACAAAGGTGTTCGAGAAAGTATCGTGCAAAGCTAGTTTCTTGGTCGCAATTGGGAAGGCGCCAAGATTTTGATAACCCCACCACACAAATAATGGTTTTTCGCGCAATTCGATTAAAACCTCTTTTACCTATTTAATTGATCTGCAATTGTAAAGCCTTTAGTATAGTATTATAGGCAATATACTTATCTATCTCTATCTTGTCGTCGATGGCCCCTCTAGCCCTCCTGACCCCTCCTTGTCGTCGTCGCTATAGGCAAGTTTGTTAAAACAAAGAAACTCTTTAAGAAAATCGTCGTCGTCGTCTCTAATAACTTCTTGTTGTTTGCAAAGTCTAAAGCTACTAAGTTGAAGCTCAAAATCAAAAACAAGTTAACGACAAGTTTCTTTGCTAGGCTCGCAAAGAAACTCGCGAACAAGACCCTCTTATCTATTGTTGTATTCTTCGATTTCAACGTAGACTCTACTATTAATAACAATAAATTCTTCAATAGTAATACAAATAGCAAGACGTCTATTAATACAACAATTGTAACAAAAATCTCTTTAAATAAGAAAGATAAATTTATTATTAATAAAATTGCATATTGGCAATTTGGGGAATCGATCTTTCAATTTCAAGATGCTAAGATAACTCAAGTAACTCGAGATCAGTCTTAAGAGCGCTCGAGAAGTAACAGAAAGCTTGCATTTAGAAAATCAAAAAAAACTTAATAAAAAATATAATTTTGATATTCGAGATGCGCACGAACTCTCGCAGTACTTCGATTAGATCTTTGCTTGTTACTCGCTTATATTATAGTAATTTGTATAGCAAAATCGAACAATTTGTAAGATTTCTACGCGAGAGTAATGTGCAAGCAAAAGTATTTTTTATAGTTGCGTAATTAATTGCGCGTAATTGATTACGCGTATTAGATAGTACTCGCAAATTGCGTTTGACAAATCTTGACAACACGAGTAATATTCGAGTAACGCTTGATATATTTCTCAAATTTTTAATAATACTTAAGATTAACTCGAGATTAATTCAATTTACTAATGTAGCTTTAGAACTAAGATATTGACATAACAACTTCAAAAGTCTTAAGTTGCTAATAAAGTTTCTAGAGAATTATTTCGATTTATTGATACAAGTTGTTGCAAACGTTGTTTGTCAAACAAGAGATTTAAAACTATATAAGAAGAGAAGCAAATTAGAAAGAAAAAAAAGAATAAGTTGCTTGCTCTAAAGAGTTACATATTAGTCTATATTGTTGTCTTTAATAATAATATTTTTTTTAAACAAAATAATAAGTTTGTTGTTATTTATAATATTAAAAGTAAAAACTATACAATAATTTAAATTTGTATTTAAGATAAAGCAATATTATATACTAAGAATAATGCTATTTTATATTATTAATTAGAATTAGAAACAATAATTCTTTAAAAAGAGTAAAAATTTAATTAAAGACTAGTTACAAAGTTTAGATAAAAGATAGATTTCTTATTTAATGTAATTTTGCGCATTAAATAGTACTTTCTTTTGCAATCTAAAAAGCAAAAAATAGTAATTCGTAAATCTTTTCTATATAATAGAATTAAATTAAGTATACTTTTATTGCATCTAAAGAATTTTTCTTTTTAAAAAAAATTACTTATTGTATTTATGCTTAAGATAAAAACTACAAAAAACAAAACAACTTGCAAAGCAAAGATTGCAAATCTACTTAAAAATAACAAAATTACAACAATAAAAGAGATTGTAGATATACACAAATGCAAGAATTGTAAATATATAAACAAAAGCAAAAAGAAATACTATTTAAATAACAATAAGTATTATAAACTTAATTAAAAGAATATTAACAACTAGATTAAAAAGTATACAATTAATTGATATATTCTTAACTTAATCTAGATCTAGATAAAAAGATCGTCTCTTTCGATATATCTCGACGTTGTTCTAAGTAGTTTTTGCATCGAATCTTGCTTATATTTATGTTGTTCTAACGTTTACTCAACTTTACTATTATAAGATAGCGCTTGTTAACTATATGTCAACGTTGTTTATTTGCATTTCACAAGCATTATTCACGTCTTAGAAATGCTTCTTCGTAATATATAAATATCGATAAGCGACTAAGTATACACGTGTCAAGATACAAATTTGCAACATCAAAAATATTCGAGTGCCCAGGGCTTCTCGTGACCACTTACCTAGAAGCCAATTCTAGTTCTCTGTCATAACTATAAAGTTGTTAGCACTTCTCTCTTTTTCCTATTCTTCCTCTCTCCTCCTTCTAACCATTCCCTGCATACTTCTTTGTTCTTTATTCTTCTTTTCTCTTAATTGATATTGCAGTTATCTGTGATCTTTGTTTGACTAACAATAATTTATCGCAAAGTCCTAAGCCTCTTCGTCGAGACAATCTTCTCTACAACTTATTTCTTTATTGCAAAGAATTATGTATTTGCGCGCGACTATTACAATTAACAATACAAAAAGATAAACAAGAAGCGTCGATCTATAAGTCTTTACGAGAAGTCTACAAAATCACATATAAATAAAATAGAAGATCTATAAAAAGAGTACGTTGAATCTTTCTCTCTTTTTACTCCAAAATTTCTCGTACTTATTAACAATTGTTCCTAGATATTGCAAGATAGTTAACATCGATTTATATTATACGCTCAAGAAATCTTCTACTAATAGAATCAACAACTTCTTTTATTAAATATGCAACAAATATATTGTTCAAAAAGTCAACTTTGTTACTGCATATTAGTATTAGCTTAGCTAGATATATATCAAATACAAGAATCGACGAATTAGTTCGCTAATATTGAAAAAAGTTTATAAAATACGTTGTTATAAATTTAGGAGTATTGAGCAATACTAATAAGAATAAATCAATTTATTGTTGACCCTTTGGCACAAGAGCATAGCTTGAATAACAATAAGACAAACAAATCCTTGCTAGACGTCGAAGACTTCTTGAAGATGCTTTGTTGTTATTGAATAATTGACATCAACTTCTTTTCGTATAAACGTTAGCGAATTAAGATTGTTATCTTTCTCTTGCTAGTTGTTGTTACGAGTTCTCGTCCTAATGCGTTGTTAACAATTATCTATAGCGATATCGATTTGTTCGTATTGCGTAATCAAAAAATAAATGAGATTACTTTAATTCTTTAGCTTCGCTTGAAGAAGATCAAATTACAATAGAAGCGAAAGCGATCGTAAGTTAGAGTTCTCTCTCTAGCGTTCGAAGATAGTAACTTCGACGCAGGAAAATCTATATCTTCTTTATAGACAATAATGCTATGTTCTGTGTAATCTCTTATATTGTTGCTCTTGCTTGCGATAACGAAATCTTTCGATTTTCCAAAATTATTCCTCGAGTAATATTTACGTTCGAAGTACGCTCTAGATTGAATTGTCAATCAATCTAGTAACACAATAAAATAAAACACAAGTTAGTCTTTCGCGTATCTAGCAATTCGAATTAGAGAAAATGTTAAGAGCTACACGAATCTCTTCTCTACAACCAATTTTAGAAATAGATAAAGCGTTTAGAAGAGCAAATCAACTTTATCTAGATTTTGACTACTTATTGTCTTCGTCGAACGACAAGTAACGCAATTAACAATAAGTCTCAAAATGCTTGACTTAAGTATTGATTAACTAACTAAAATAGACAATCTTAACTCGAACAAGACAATGCGCAATCTAATACTTAATTACGTTAGTTCGATAATCTTCTAACGAAATTATTTCTCTTAAATAATTTGTTACGACACGCAAGCGATCTATCGAGACTAGTGTGATCGATGGGTTGGGTCGAACACTTTTTTTTCAACCCGACCCACCCTCTTGGGCCCCGTAGGGTTGGGCCAGGGTCAAGGCGCGAACCCGACCTCAGGGTCGGGTTTCGTCGGGCCAATGCCAAGAATCCAAGCTAACTTCGTCGCGTTAGCATTCGCTTATCTTATCTTATCTTATATATGCGCTAACTCAATTGGGCTAACGCAGGGTCCACGCTAATCGCATATGGTTAGCGCGTCACGTGACGTCACGTGATCGGGTGGGTCTAGTTGGACTCTCGACGCGCATTCTTCGCTCGCCCTACCCTGTTGGGCTAGGAAATTTGCCTGATCCTAGGGTCAGGGTTGGGCGAGTCAACCCGATCGGGTTGAAACCTAACCCAATGGTCACACTAATCGAGACATCGCGTTACGAGAAGATTTGATCGTTGATTCTTATCAAATAAGTCGCATAATTAATTCTTGTTAATCTTGTAAGTTTTCTCTTTAACAATTGTAGCACTTATGACAAGATGCGAACATCTAAGAGTTGCGCAAGCATTAGCGAGATCTCTACAAGCATCTTTGCGATAAGTTTAGATACATTTATTAAACAGAAGATTAGTCGATCTATAACGAATACTAGCAAGTCAAACAAGACATCGATTGTATTCTTAAAGAGAAAGAACAAGCACTTAAGACGCAATTATAGACAAACTATAACACGATAGCTTCGATGCAAGATCTAATCGCGCAATTAACAACTAACGATGCTATTCTCTCTTCTATTTAATCTTGTTCGATCTCGATAAAGTATATCTTTGAGAAACGCGCGCACATTGTCTAGATCTTTTTTAATCTATTGTTGTTTGCCAAATGTAATAGAAATCTAGATTGACAAATCTCTATTGTTGATAACTTAATCTTGCTATGCAATTGTCAAAAATAACGTTCTCGAAAAACTTGTCAAACGTAAGAGAATAATATTGCGACAAGCTTGTCGAATAATAACAAGTCTAATATTAATATTAAATCGAAATGCTTAAATTTCGATGCCTCGCTTAGAGATTTATTCTTATTCCAATATTGATCTTTTTAATGTTTGCATTGTATCGACGACGCATTACTATCTCTACACAAGCGATAATATATCTTCGACAATAAGCATTTGCTACAACGTTACTTCGATCAACATTATCAATTTTAGTCTAATTAAAGCTATCTATTTCTTAATAACTCTTGTAGACAACTTGCGCTCAAGAGCTTTATGTACTTCAAAAATTATGTAGCGACAATTTATAGTATTTATATGTTTAACAAATACTAGTCTTACTTGCTTTAATTATTTATTGTATATATATGCTATTGTTATTCCCTCAATAATAACTATATCTTGTGAAGTATTCTACTTGATTTATATCAACAATCGTTGTTCAATTTAAACTATTGTTCTAGTAAGACATTAGAGTCTATTGTATTTAAATAATCTTTCTAGAAAGTCTTTTTGCAAAAATTATTAACACTTCGAATTAATCTTCTAGCTTCAAGATAACGACCTTGACACTAATATATTGTTGTTAGATTAACTATATTGCTCAACGTATCTAAATGCTTCTTGTCTAGCAATCTCTTTCTTGTCTTTATTATTTGTATCTCTAGTTTTTTAGTCTTCTTCTAGCGTTCTTGATTTCGATATATCGAGATTAGATTAACTATATTGATTAGTATAGAAGAATGCTTCTTGTCTAGTACTCTTGAACTTATTTCTATTACTTGTATCTCTAGTTTTTTAGCCTTCTTCTAGCGTTCTTGATTCTAATATATTGTTGTTAGATTAACTATATTGCTTAGCGTAGAAGAATACTCTTTATCTCGTATCTTTGAACTTATCTCTATTACTCGTATCTTTAGCTCTTTAGCCTTCTTCTAGCGTTCTTGATTTCTATATATTGCTACTAGGTTGACTATACTACTTAGCGTAGAAAAATACTTTTCGCCTAATATCTTCGAACTTGTCTCTATTATTTGTACTTCTAGCTCTTTAATCTTCTTCTAGCGTCTTTAATTTCAATATATCGAGACTAAATTAACTATATTATTCAACGTATTTGAATACTTCTCGCTTAGAATTCTTTTTATTGCTTTTATTATTTATATCTCTAGCTTTTTAGTCTTCTTTTAGCGTTCTTGATTTTCATATATTGTTGCTAAGTTAGCTATATTAATTAGCTAGACTAATCGTCGAGTCGAGTTTCGATACTAACATTCTAACTTAACCTAGATACTCGATATCAATCTCTTGACTTAACTCGAAATTGACCTAGGTCAACGATTTTTTGACTCGACTCGATCGACTCGCCAAGCAATCGAAAATGATGTCAAAATGCCAAGATTTTCTATTTTTAAAAAAATTCGCATTATTTGAATTACTAAAAATAGTTTAAAAATAATAACGCACAAATAACGTACAAATGCATTATCTAAATGCATTACTATATAAT
>JAABUZ0100001065.1_pt1 | contig 55978 bp, 53 predicted proteins | sample 5562091 | NCBI WGS metagenome assembly JAABUZ01 (sample SAMN12813069, study PRJNA571459) | rock metagenome | isolation source: Antarctica rocks | place: Antarctica: Victoria Land, Linnaeus Terrace sud | collected 2015-12-21 | reverse complement strand
AATCCCAACCCCCCATCGATGCCACCCCCCGTCAATGCCACCCCCATCAATCCCACACCCAACCAACCCCCCCTTCCCAGCACCGCCGACTCGCCCTTCCCGCACAAACATCGATCAGAGCAGGAGATACGCGGTGGGAGCCACGGATAGCACCCTGAGGGTGGCTGGATGCGCTGGTACTGGGGGAGGGGAGCGCGCTGCTCTCGTGATTCCCGGCGGGTTGTGGTGGGGTTGGACGGTTTGTGGAGGGGGTTGCACGTAGCACTGGGGAGGTTTCTGTTGGGGCGTGGATGAGGAAAGGGAGAGGGTCTGGAGAGGGGACGGCGGCCAGCGCTTGAGGTGTATGTATGATGGAAGGGTGAGAAGGGGGAGAGCATCGTGGAGGAGATAGGGATGAAGAGAGACCACGGCTCGGGATGCGCGCACAAGTGTCGTCCGGTCTCGATAACGGGAAGGAGTCCAAATGAAAGGTTGCTTGCTGCATGCAGGATGTCAAGAAAGCCATTGTCATAAGGAATCACCCTGGCTTCCAGACCTACCTCCCGCCAAATCTATAACCCAATGCAGGTTCTCCGGGCAGACTCGCAGCCAAAAGCATTTACCTAGATCCCAAAGCCCAGGTACCTAGTGAACCTTACCTCATCAGCCTGCCTCTCCAAAGCCCTCCTCATCCGCTCCCCATACAAGCCCTCCATCTCTCTCTCCTCCCTGCCCTCATCGTCCTGGTCCTCATCCTGCCACGGCCCGAACCGTGGGTTCTTCCTGAAGCCCACAATGCCGATCTTCTCACCCGTCCATATCGCCAGCTCGCTCCGACTGTCGCCATGCAGCGGCAGGATCTTTCGAGCGACATTGTCCTCCCCGTCGTCAATTCCTCTGAAGACTCCTCGATGGGACCCGCGCGGGTAGAGGCGGTTGATGTTCCATCGCCTCACGAGCGTGCTGCCGTCGTTTTCGACCCACTTGAGCATACCGTCTCCGTCACCGAAGACAAGGCGTGAGCCCTGCGCTGCGACGGAGAGCAGTTTCGAGCTCGAGGCGGAAGTACGATTGATGGTCTTCGCTACAGGGGCGTGAGTTTCTGAGGAGCTGGGAATGCGGTAGATTTCCAAGGAGCCTTTGCTCTTGTACTCGCCGCAGGCGACGAGCTCGTTGCCTTCGTGCGAGGGTGAGGAAGTAAGACAGCATAAATTCGCGCTACTGTGAGCTGTCGACGCGAGCTTGGGGAAGCTTCGTCGGTCGTACGACAGTATTGATGGACACCGGCCAGCGACGTGCAGTGCATTGCTCGAGGGAAGGTGAAGGATCGAAAGGGGACAAGGATACTTCACAGATTCAGAGAATATCGGACGGTCGGCGGAGAGCAGGCCGCGGAAATCGTGTTTGACGTTTACGTCTAGATTGGGAAGCATGGCGAATGCATCCAGACGTTCACTTGATGCAGGAGAGTAGTGCTTCCCGGGAATGCGCGGATCGTGAAGGTGAAGGCTGAGCGAGGTTCCGACAGTAAGAGGCGTAGGATAGTCGGCTTTGGAAAGGACCGATATTGGAGCTGGATATCTGTGATAAGATGTGAGCTGTAGAGTTTCAAGATCAATCTCGTTCAAGCCATGATGCACTGCGAAGTAAGCCTTGTTGCGTAGAGCATCCACGCTCACGCATTCCACGATCCCGTTGCTCGTGGAATAACGACTGCTTGAAGCTGGCTCAGGCAGAGATGCTTTTTCAGGACCATTGGCTGACAGCAGACCAGCCTTGCTGCGAGCCATGATGCGGCCATTCTGACCGTTGGAGGCATCAATATCGCGACCAATATCCCAGATGCAGACACTGCCATCGTCCAGAGGTGCTATTATATGCTCGCCCGAAGTACCAAAGCAGTCCAAGCCCCGAGTCTCGGTCTCCTGCTTGCCGGGCTGGCCGTCGTGACGATATGAAGGCTGCAGCCAGCTCAGGGTGAGCGGCGCATTTCTAGCAACGTACTCGCCGTACCAACTCAGTTGCGCTGATTGAGCTGAAACGCAGTCATCTTCAGGTGAGTTATAGACGTGCTCCCTCGAGGCAATACCGTTGGCATCTGAGCTTGGACGATCGTTTCCACGAATTCGCGAAGTGTGGTGCGCTGCCGATCTCAGCTGAACCACTGCGGGGTCTTGTGTAGGAATTGGAGCCCCAGATAGTAGTTCGATTCTTCTTCGTAAGGTCGCTGATTGCGAGCTATCGACGCAAAACCGCTTCCATAGCTCATTGTCGCTAGTGATCTTCAACAAGTGTTTAGAGACGAGGCGAAGCGGGAGGATACTATAGCCGTCAAGAACTATCGCTTCGTTAGCATGAGCGTACTATGATGAGGCTTCGACTTCTTACATGATGCAATATGCAGAATAAGTTCTTCTGGAAGGCTTTGGAGTGGAGACATGATCAATCCCGTCCCGTCATAAGTAGGTTGTCATCGAAGATCCAGAAAACCCCGGTCTGGAGGTATTTAGGCTGCCGGATTGGGAAAGAGTGCTGGAACACTTGCATCCACTCGCGAGTGTTGTTAGAAGTACTTCTACGTAACGTGCCAAGGTCATAACGTTTTAGCGTTGTTTGATTAGATTGCGGATTCTACCGGTAGAATGCTTGATGCAATGAAGCAACTGGACCTCGGCCCATGCGGGGCTTCACTGTCTACATAACCTCTGTGGCCATTGGCCAAGACCAAGAGTCCTACTGGGCATCAGCTGTCTTACCAGCTTCCTCTCCATTCTCCCCAATACAGACATAATGCGAGCGATCCAAGTAAAAGGGTACCTCAAAGTGAAACTCTCTACACCATTCCTCCATTCCTCCATTCCATCAACTAACCTCTCCAGGGCCCCCACGAACTCACCGTCACCAGCCTCCCAACCCCAACTCCTACTCCCTCCGAATACCTCATTACCATCCACGCCACCGCCGCCAATTTCTTCGACCTTCTTCAGATCCGTGGGAGATACCAACATCAGCCGCCCCTACCCTGGATCTCCGGCTCCGAATTCGCGGGCGTCGTCCTGTCCTCCCCCTCCGGCAACCCCTCCCCAGCCTTCAAGCCCGGTGACAAAGTCTTCGGTGCTACACAGGGCGGGTACGCAACGCATGTTTGTTGCGTAGAAGAACGGTTGAGACCTGTGCCTTCCGGATGGGGAATTTTCGATGCGGCAGGGTTGATGGTCACTGCGCCGACGAGTTATGCCGCGCTAGTTATAAGAGCGGGTGTGAAGAAAGGGGATCATGTCTTAGTGCATGCTGCTGCGGGAGGTGTGGGGCTTGCTGCAGTGCAGGTAGCGAAAGCATTTGGGGCTGCTGTGATTGCGACGGCGGGATCGGCTAGGAAGTTGGAGGTTGCAAAGGGTTTTGGGGCTGATTATGGGGTTGATTATAAGGAGAAGGGGTGGGAGGAGGAAGTCAAGAAGCTGACCCCGGGGGGTAGAGGGGTAGATATCGTGTTTGATCCTGTGGGTATGGTAAATACGAGCTTGAAGTGTATCGCGTGGAATGGACGAATATTGGTCATAGGTTTTGCTGCTGGTGACATTGAGAAGGTGGCGATGAATAGGATTCTGCTGAAGAACGTAAGTGTGGTGGGCTTACATTGGGGGATGTATACGAAAGAAGAACCGCAAACGGTGGAAGCAGTATGGAATGGTTTATTCAAGCTGATGAAAGAGGGTAAATTCATAGGCACCGGGTATACAGACAGGAAATTTGCAGGACTGGAAAACGTTGGTGAAGCGCTACAGATGCTGGGAAATCGAAATACGTAATTTCGGTGCCTCAGGATTATCACAGCAAATTATAGAAGACGATCTGAGATTCGTGAAGCCAAAGCCATTCGTCAATGTAAATGGGATTTGAGCCAAGACTAAGAAGGATTGGCGCAATTCACTTTTCCAAACCGGGGCCCGACACATGCAGAGGTCTGTGAGGGGGAGTCGTCGACAAGCTTCACCCGTGACATCGCGTGCTCGAGCCGTTGTGATACACCTCGTGCGCCGATTGATGGATATCTCGTTGGTTGAGTAACCGTTAAAACAAGGTAGCGACGGATTGATCGATCAACTAGCAATCACCTATCTCCACAAGCCCCTGCAAGGTTCCTCCGACCAGCTCATGGAATACAGTACGGCCGGCCGTCCAAGCGACGTAAGACGTTCTCTCCGGAAAGTACTTTTAGCAAGCGTACCGCCAATCTCGGAGTTCCTCTTCGTGCCCTTTACAGACTTTGTTTCCCTCGGGTTTCAATTGGGAATAAGCACATCGCCACGAAAGCAGCCAGAATCAAACCTCCTGAGGCATAGACCGGCGCCGCCGGATTGACTTTGCCGGCGTGAACTGCCACAATTGGAGCACACAGGCCTAAGTAATTGCCGGAGTCAGCTAGGAATTGGAAAGACTATGCGTGTTGGAGGAACGTTTGATGCTACCGCACGTTCCAAGCTTTCTCAAAGACCGAAAAAGGGAGTGAAAGCACTCAGGTGATTACTTGCCGCTAATTCGATTTAGACATGAAGCGATGCCAGTTCCGGTGCCCCTATTAGGAGCAGGAAAGATCTCAGGCGTACTGTATACGAGTTAAAACTTCACTCCACACGGCGATTCAAAGAAAACTCACTAGGCGTATAGCACACCGTACATGATATTCTGGAAGAATGCTTCCATGCACGTTATCGCAAGTTCGAAGCTTGGATTAGCACTTGTTGTGAATACGAATAGGAAAATTCCTGTCATCAGCGTGGAGACGGCAATTGTGTACTTTCGGCCAATGTACTTGACGTCAACGGTATAAGCACCGAGGATGGACCCCGGAATGCCGATGATTGAGGTGATGGCATAGTTTCGGTACACAACGCTGGTGGGAGTTGACGGGCCATGTTTGCCTGCATTCTGCAGATATTGTGGCAAGAACGCATTGAAGAGAGGATAGCCCATGCCAATCGTCATCCAACAGAACCAGACCAGAGCCGCTGCATTGCTAAATCAGCAATAGTGCGAGGAACAAGCTCTTCTTGGGATGCATGGGGACGCTGAAAAACAAATCGAGTGGCAAAGAATGACTTACTCATGATGCCCATGCGCTTCGTTGCAAAAAGAGGAGCGATTCGATCCTTGGAGAATTTCCCGAAGAATCGTCGAAAAACCTCGCCTCGAGACAATTTGGTCTGTGTGCCGCCTTCAGGCACACCGCCTATCTCGTTCAGGATCTCCTCTGTGAGCCAGGTCTTTCGCCTGTTCGAATACGCAATGCCGTGGACTGTTGCCACTGCTTCCGCTTGACGGCCACGGGACAGGAGGAACTTGGGCGATTCGTAGAGGTGAAAGAAGAAAAAGCGGCAAATGAACATGAGAAGCGTAATGGCTCCAAGGGTGATGTTAAAGTAGCGCCAGCCTTTGCTCTGAGCTCTGTGGCAGCAAGCCTGTCCAGGTGGAGAGACATTGCAGGAGAGGATGTTCGGGTCACATGAATAATTCGGTATGACTATATGAATTCGGAGTCAGTATTTCTTTTTGGAACTAGGGGACAAAGACACAAGGCATCTTTCACGGGCGGATGCTCATGAGGCATGTTTCAAGGCTCTTGGGATGCTCAAAGGAGGGTACAAGATGCTCGGAAAGGATAACCTACAGCCCCAGGCAACCAGAGAACCGATGAGCTGTCCGACGGGCCACCAAATAGAGAGCAAAGTCAGCAGATTCCCCGACTCGAATGGGATGAATTCCAAGAACAAAGCTCCGTCGACAGGCAGGTTTCCACCCACCCCAACGCCTAGAGCTGCGTAGAGGCCGCAAACGCCGATCCAGCTGTTCCCACCGCCCACAGCAAGACCGAAAATCCCGGCGATGAGCAAAGTCATGTTGAAGGCTGGGCGACGGCCTATAATATCGGAAGCTATACCCCAGAATGATGCGCCAATACATAGCCCAATAAATGTGGCACATGTGGTATAACGCACTTGAGTAGACGTGGGTCCAAATTCGGAAGTGAGCTGCGGCAGCGTGAGGGCCACTCCCTGAGGAACTTTAGTCAGTATTGCTATATACCATGACCCCAGAGCACTCGCATACTTGGAGCCACATATTATCCGCTAGCCAACCAAAGCCACAGAGACAGAATAGCTTCCATTGATATGCGCCCATTCCGATATCCTGACAAGCATTAGCGTGATCGAATGGTCTAATATTCAAATTTACCTGTATGGCCTTGTTGATCACCTTTGACTTTCCTATACAAAATCAGCTAGATTATTTTCATCATGTGGAGCGAGCTTTGGTGGAAACTCGACTCTCACAGTCGACGGCACAGGGGGTGCCCGGTGCCAGAAGCTTACATACGATCGTACTCGGAGTTCATGCCACTGGCCGCGATGTCTACCGAATCAGTCTACTGAGGTTCCTCAAGATTGCCGGCGTACAACGCATACCAAGGTCAATCTCGGCGCGCAAGCCTTCCAGGGTATTTGCGCCATAGTCGATTTTCGGGCTTGTCGCTGCTTCGACCCCCTTTTCACCCTCGTGGGCGTTTGAGACCGTCCCCAGTTTCTCATCGTGAGCTGCTACAACAGATGGGTCGCGCTGGAACCGGTCGAGTGGGACATAGACGTCTGGGAAGTCGCTCACATCATGCTTCATGAAGGGGTTGAAAAAGACTGGCATCGTAACGCTGGCGTTGCCCGTACTGGACAGCCGAACAGAAACTGTAAAATTGGTCGGCAACGTGAGAAGGCAATTTACTGGCTTGAGCCTGCGGAAATACTGGCAGGTGTGTTGTTGGGTAATGGCCTCTTGCACCAGATGGTGTATTGGTAAGGTTGATTCACACGATATTTGCTCAATCTACCATATGGGACTCGTTCCGCAGATATGCGCCGCTGTAACGAAAATCTGGTTTCGCCTCAGAAAATGTTGTCTGCTGATAGCCTGATAGGCAGCTATCGAGGTACCTTAAATGCAAGCTGACGACAAGCGTGAACTTGTGCTCGAAAATAGCTGAGAAGCCACAGAATGTTGACGAAAAACGACCTACTTTCTGTGCTCTGGTATGGACAAAGGGAAGGAAAGAAAGACGGGGGGTTTCACAGGTAATAAGAGAATCTCAGAGCTCAGGCGAGGAGACTGGAATATCCAATCCCAGAGCGTTCAAAGTCATACCTGTGTGCCGTGGGGTTGTGGATTTCCTATCGTCCGCAGCTAAGCCGAACTAGCTCCGTAGAGCCTCGGCTTGCTGTCGGCTGCCATAAGTAGTGTGGCCATCGTTAACAGAGGAAACCCTTGGGTGAGCCAGGGAGTACATCGCGGGCAGTTTGTTTGAATTCCTGTGGGAACGCCGCTATGATGACCTCTGCGCGCAAACAAGGAGCGCTTGATGGGGTGATAATTATCTGTGGATGAGGTGAAGCCGGCCACTGCGCTTACTCCAGGACCGCGCTTGTTCGCGACCCCACTCTCGCCCACTCTAAATGACCGAGGAAACCTAGAACCGTGTCAACCCTAAAGTACGGAGTAAAGTGCTTGGATAAAGTACAATGTACTTTACTTTACTGTTGCATAAGCGCAACGCGGCAACCGTTCCCTGACACAGCGAACAACTATGAAAGGATCGATGGCTTGGGAATATCGGATTCTGTATGACCATCCAGAGGCTGAGCAAACCACGAAGTCGTCAAATAGCATAAAGTCTTGTCCTTTCTATACATGCATGACCCGCCAGACATGAAGCATGGTCTGGACGGTTGTAGAAACGAAGGCGGTCTAGGACTATTGCTATGAAAGGCCGCCAGATGGGGAGGAGTTGAATGAATGCAAACACGAGAGATAGATCGTAGTCGTGTATCGTCCCACACGCCGGCAAGGTGCACTCTACGGGGAGCAGCCGAGCGAGCAAAGCGTTGGGTAACTTATCGTGCCAAGCAGGTTTCTATGTCGCAGCCGGGAAGGTGCCAAGGTTTTGGTGGGGCCACCACACAAATCGTAGTTTTTCGCGCAATTGAATTAAAACCTCTTTCACCTATTTAATTAGCATGCAATCGTGAAGCTTTTAGTATATCTATATAGTCGACATTTCTCTCTATCTTCGCATCGTCGTCAATGACTCTCTTGATCTCTCTTGTCGTTGTTGCTATGAGCAAGCTTGCCAAGACGAAAAAGCTCTTCAAGAAGATCGTTGTTATCGCCTTCAATGATTTCTTGTCGTCTACAAAGTCTAAAGTCATTAAATTGAAACTCAAAGTTAAGAGACAATTGACAACGAATTTCTTTGCTCTCGCAAAAAAATTCGCGAACAAAATTCTCTCTTTTAACGTTAATGTTTATCAAATATTTTTCGATTTTGACGCAAATTTTAATGTTGCAAATGATAATAAATTTAATAGTAATAAAGATGTAAACAATAAAACGTTTATTAATGCAACAATTGTGACAAAGATCTCTTTAAATAAGAAAGATCAAATAATTGCTAGCGAAATTGTCAATCGTTGCGAACGTCGTCTTTTAAATGAAAGATTTAAAATTATACAAAAAGCAAAACGAAAAAAAGAACAAAAAAAAATGTATGTTTTAAAGAATTATACGTTAGTTTACATTATTGTTTTCGACAATAATGTTCTTTTTAAATAAAATAATAAATTAATTGTCGTTTGTAACATTAATAGTTAATTTTATACAACAATTTAAATCTATGTGCAAAATAGAGCAAAGTTACATACTAAAAACAATAAAATTTCGTATTATAAACTAGAATTAAAGACGATAATTATATAAAAAGATTAAAAGTCTAATTAAAGACTAGTTTCAAAGCTTAAAAACGATTTAAATTAATTGTTTAATGTGATTTCACACATTAAGAAGTGCTTTCGTTTGCGATTTAAAAAACAAAAAATGCTAATACGTATTTCGCTCTTATATAATAGAGTTAAATTAAACATGTTTTTATCGTATTTAAAAGATTTTTTTTCTTTAAAAAAATCGTTCTTTGCAACAATGATTAAGACAAAAATTGCGAAAAACAAAGTAATTCGCAAAGCATTAATTGAAAATTTACTTAAAAGCAACAAGACTACGACAATAAAAAAGATTATAAATATATATAAATGCAAAAATTATAAATGTATAAACAAAAGCAAAGAAAAATGCTATTTAAACAATAACAAACATTATAAACTTAATTTAAAAAATGTTAAAAACTAAATTAAAGAGCATACAATTAATCGATACATTTTTACTAAGTTTTCTAAATTTATTATACGTTAATGCGAGATAATTGATCTTAATAACAATTTACATAATAGAAAAGATGTATTAAGAGTAAGAAAATATATGTTTTTCGAAATTTCTATCTTTATGTTGACGTCTACTTTAACAACTAGTTTTATCATTAATTTTGTTAAAACGATGTTCGATTTACGTCTTATAAATATAATAAAGAATTGCGAACGCAAGCAAAAGATTAAAACTCGCAAATGTAAACAAAAACGTTAAATAAAACTTAATTTTAAATAAGAACGCATTAAGAATTGTTGTCGCAAACGACGAACAACTAATAGTATAAATAAAGAATATTTTTGCGACAAATTTAGAGCTTATATACGTTTGTCTAACGCGAATAACAATTTTTTTGTCGCTTTATTAAGCAATTTTGTTAGAATATTTTTCGATAAATTTATTATGAGGAACTTCGTCAATTAAATCGTTCGCGAGAAAAATTTTGCTTTTAATAATGCTTTTCGCAATGCAATATTAGAAACGAATAACGTTTTAAACGAACAATTCTTTATATTGCGAATAGTTTAAAGTTAAAAAACGAATATTAAATAATAATTATCGATCGATATATTATTCGAAATCGACATTATTCTCGTTTGTAAAATTAAATTCTATAAGAATTGTTTAAGAATTAAGCGATTTAATAAGAAAACAATTAATGCAAGCTTTAATAATACGATACGAAGTATAAATAATAAGTTAAATCTTTTATTTTCTCGTTTATATTATTGTTTATTTTCTTGAAATGCTTGCATCGACATTTATTAACAAAAAATACGTATTTTTTTGTTAGCGTCGCTTAGAGAAGAATTTTTAATAATAATAATGCGACTTAAAAACATTAATTATCGTTAACGAAATTGCGAATCGACGAAATTTAATTATTTAAAATTTAACGTTACAAACATTAAATTTTAAATTAACGTCAATGCAATTTTCGACAAAGTTGCATAAGAATTTTGAATCTTTTTTCTAAGTATATATATATTGATTTACAATTATTGTTATTGTAGAATCTTTATTTTTACGTATTCGTTCATCGATAAAGTTAAAAAAATCTATGAATAATTAAATTACGAATTTTGAAAATTATGTAAACGATTAAAATAATGTTAGACGCATCGTATCGCAATTGCTTTCGAAGAATCTTATAAATAAAATTTTAGTAATTTTTTCTTTTAAAACGCAAACGTAGACGCTTTGTTAATTATTTCTTTACGACAAATTTTCTTTTTTACAATTGACAAAAATAAGATTTAAGATAACACATCGAAACATAAAGACACAAACGAAAACAAAAACTCGAATAATAACTTGTTTAACTACATGAAAAAAAAGAAATTAACGCAAAATGCATAAAAACAATTAGAAATTAAAGAAATTACAAATTACAAAGCTTTTGTTTAGATATTTAATTACATATGTTATCGCAATACGAATAGTTTATTTTTGACACTTTAAAAAATCTATTAGAGTCGTATCTTTATTCTTGTGTTAAAATAATTTTTTGCAAAAATTTCTTAAATATTTTGTAATTCTTTGCGCATTGTTTGTGATGTTTTATTTATCTTTTAAGTATCGCAAAGAAAATTTTAATAAAATTAAAATCGCAAAAGTATAAAGAAAAAAACGTCAATATAACGTTAACACTATTATACATTTCTCGAAGTTTTTTACTTTTGTAAGCAAAAACGTTATTTAAACAAAACATTAAATTAGAATTTTCGTTAATTGTTAATATAATAAATAAAAAAACATAATTGCGAACGAAGTTATTAAAGATCGTCTACGTAATAAATTCGTAATAAATAATTTAGACGATATATTTTTTAATTGTAAATATTAATTATATTAATTATTTCTTTAATCGTTTAAATATTGTATACATCTTTGTTTCGCGATCTTGCGACAATTATTTGTATTTTTTATCGTTAATTCTTTTGCAAATAACGAATTTATTTAGAAATATTAATTAATGTATCTTTTATTAATATAATTGTATTCGTTAAACATTATGTTGTGTTTAATTTCTTTGCAAAGCGTAATAAGAGACTTGCAAAGCATTTGTTAGTATGCAAGTATAAAAAACGTTTATATATTAATTTTTTTATGCGTTTATTTCTTTCTTCGAAGCATTCTCGCGATTGTGTCGATATTAACGATGATGTCAAATTCGTCATATAGATAAAGACACATCTTGTTAAGATAAACGATAAAGCGAAGATTAATATAATTCAAAAGACTATTCTTCATCGTTTTATCGATTAATTTGTCAAAATCTCTTTAATATTAAGAAGCGACGACGAAGATATACAATTCGATGTTATGTTTTATCTTGCGTATTTGACGATCAAATACACTCTTTAGATGCGATATTTGAGCAATATTTTTATCGATTTTAATGCGATCGACTATTGCGATTCTTTGATCGTCGATTAGAGCAAACGCCATGGCGAAAAGAGGGTCACGAAACATGCAAATTACACGATTATACTAAAGACTTTAGATATTGCCTAATCAAAATGCTAATTGAATAGGTGGAAGAGGTTTTAATTCAATTGCGCGAAAAACCACGATTTGTGTGGTGGCCCCACCAAAACCTTGGCACCTTCCCGGCTGCGGCATAGAAACCTGCTTGGCACGATATAATCGCGTCCCTTCTAGCTCTCGTCGCGCCTTTTTAGATAATCAAGTCTCTCTATCGTGACAACATGGTTCTGATTTCGTCTAGCCAGAATAGCCTTCAGGAGATGGGAGTAGGCTACTTCACTTGACGCCTCTACAATTGACTGATGAAGGTAGCTTTAGATGACGAATCTCCAGACTTGACGGCGTTGCATGGATCAGGAAGTCGCATGTATCATATATGATGTTGCTCGCAAGTCGCCCGCAGAAATCTCGAGTTCAAATGCAGCCTCTATCCCTAGGCTCTTATCTGGTTGAAGCACGTCCCATGATCGATCGTAGCGATAGCTCGCTAGGCGGGAAATTCGTCATTGGTAGAGAAGTAACGACAACAAAGACAGTTCAGCCTCCCAGATTTTGAGGCGAGTATTGGTCTGGCTGAGCATTTAAACGCCGGCCACGCTGGGTGGGCCATGACAAGCAAGACGTGTTACCTGGATTTCTAAAAGATTGCACATGCAGTTGTTTGCTAAACATGTCGAATCAGAAATCCAATAAAGAGAAAGGAAAACATACAATCTAAAGAGGCTTACAAATGTGAAGTCGGGGGCGCAAGTTCGGATGTCGGTTCGCCTAGAGCTAATCGGGCATCGCCCGGTGAATGGGCGTGGTGGAGGGCAGTGACGATGATGATTGACGGCTAGACTATTTGCCATTGCGCAGTCTTCGGAGGCAAATTTATATTCTCAATAGATACTTTAGTCAACACTCTCAACTCCATTATTAGTCCTTGCGCAACATGCACAATCAACCTAGAGTTCCTTAAATTGATGTCCTCAGTGTCGCATACAAATTCCAGCCCCTCTATACCGTTTTCATCATGAGGCTTACCCTTTCCACAACGGTCATACTGTTGGGCATATCATCGGTCACTCCAATCAGCGTCGAAGGTCGCGTTCATGATATGTCACGACGAGAAGCAGAAGTGGGGACAAGAGTAACCGCATTATCGCTGAACGAGCGCACCGACGAAACCGCGATAAATTCATTAGAGAAACGAAGAGGAGGTGGAAGTCCTGGAGGACGGGGCTCCTCCGGAGATTCAGGAAGCTCAGGCTCATCTGGAGGTCGATCGGGTAGTTCAGGCTCTGGCAATACCGGAACTGCAAGGTAAATATCATGGTCAACCTTTATGTATCATTACTGATAGAGATGCAGCTCTTCCTCTTCGATCGGCCCTTCATATGGCGGTGGCAGATACTACGGCGGTGGATCGACATCCGCATATCGAGCTGGAGGCAGATCACCTTTGGGCCTGGCACCGTATGCATTGGCTGGTGCAGGCCTCGCCATCTTCCCTGGACTATGGCTCTACGGCGCCTATGCCTACAACTTCCAGCATCCATATAACTTCCACAACGCCAGCAATACAACCGACAGCAAGAACAACGAGAGTCTTCCCGTGACTTGCCTCTGCGACCAATACAGTGCTTGTGGGTGCGATGATGATGGGAATACAAGTTATATCGACTCCCTGCTAGGAGACGGAACAGCTTCCAGCCAGAATGACAGCCTGGTCCACATAGGGAACGTAAACGGCTCCAAGACTGTTGTCATCAACGGTACCTTGCCGAATGGTACAGATGACTCGACATCTACCACCACGAATGGAGCATCTGGTCAAAAGGTCCTGGAAACTTCAGGCTTCTGGCTCGTTGTGGCCATTGTCGCTGCAACAGTATTCAACTAAGGCAAAATCCGTTGGTAACGGTAGATGACGCTCTCTGACTTTCTTTCACGTAGATGTTTGCAGCAAAAGCATGCTGCCTCACGCCATGAACTTATGGGGGGCTCAAACGGTTAATAGAGTCCGAATGACGGTGTTAAGGAGTTACATCGACTTGGATCAGCGATAGGGCAGAAATCGCCTGGCGGGTCTCGAAGTACCATTGCGTGTTTATTGCTAATTGTATGCTTATTGCTAGAGCTGTTTTCTACAAGCCAATGAAAACAAACTTCAGAATCGCCGTGATGTGTAGATCCCGAATATGATGCTGTCACATGCTCATGACGTGAACCCATGCTCTATTTATAGCGTTTATGTGTGTGCTCCTGCAAGCGGTGGGCAGCATGCCCGGCTTGACCGGTCTAGCCTTCGTCAAAATGAACGATACTGAACTTTGACCTGACCGAGTTCTTTTCGCCGTCCGTAGCGAACCGAGCAGAGTCGCACATTTGACTGAGTTGTCTCGAGAGCCTTCTACGTCTTGGCGCCGCGTTGACATGACAGCACAGCTTGGGTGTTGTGTAATTCATGCGGCTTGGCGGAGAAGCATGGTCAAAAGTTTCAAGATCTGTGGCCGACCCCCGCCGCTTGATTTTCCGCGTCTCTGCAAAGATCAGATTGGTCGAACCTACGCTTCAGCGCAAACGACCCACTCCGAAATGGCCCGCTTGCGAGCTAAATTAGCAGATGGCGCTATTGATGCGTTCAGTGTCCGTGTTTCAACTCTGTGGAGAATGTTCCGGGATCGAGCAGAGTTCTAGCATCATATCTCGATCAGCGCGGAAAGTCAGGCCAAGTCGCATACGAAACACAATTGAACCTCTCAGTTGAAGCAGACAGGCTCCGAACGGGAGCAACCTGAAAAATCGAGGCAATGACTAAAGTAGATGGGAAATTGAACCGAGCCAGGGAAATGCTGAAGTCATGCACATTCGTACCAACCAAATCTGGACGCCGATCTCCCCTGAGACTCGTAAAAGGGCGCCCTAAAATAACGAAGTTGGAGCTCCTGGCCCAGCGGCCAGCATCCTTCATCCAGCCCCCCCAATGCAACCTTGTCACCAGAGGCAGGAAGAGCGAATCATATCGTGTTGGTGGCAGGGCAACCAGGCTAAGGATCAATCTCGATGACAGCCTTCTTCTTGGGCTGTGAACGCTATGCAGCCGCCAGATCAACACTGCATCGTCGGATGCTGGGAGAGCTCCAGAGTTCAAATCGATGGGGCAACGGCGGTGACGGAAGTGTTTCTGCAAGCAAAGATCGAGAAGCTGTCCCGGGAGGCTCGGCATTGATATTAGGGTGGAGAGGAGGTTGATGGATACAGACGCCGTGTGGTCGCTAGTGTGTAATCTTGCTGGGATGGCTCGGTGGTTAGGGGCAGCAGCCTGGTGGTTGGAGGGCCGACGGTTCACGACGGCTGGGGATTGGTTGAGAGTGGTCGCTTCGGAGGGTGGCGGGGGGGTGGAGATTCCCAGATAGGCGGAGGTGTGGGTACTTTGAGGGACGCTTACTGCTTACATTGTGCCGCGCAGGAGTAGATAAACCGAGACTTTCGGCCACCTTTCTCCTTTCTTCTCCTCCCTCTCATCGTCCAGATAAACAATCTATCCATCATCTGTCATTCATCTTGCAAAGTCTGTCGCTTCTGATCATCACAAGATCATATCCGTTCGCTACACATATAACCGACCTAATACCCAACCTTCCATCTTTCAAAGTTCCACCATATTTCAAAATGCAGACCAAATTCATCATCCTTGCCCTAGCCGTCGCGGTTGCCGCTCAATCCCCCAGCTCTGCTGTCTCCCAGCTCAGCGACGGCCAACCGCAGGCACCGACCAAAGCCACTTCTGCTGTCTCTCAGATCACCGACGGCCAAGTGCAGGCACCTACCAGAGCCTCTTCCGCCGTCTCCCAGATCACCGACGGTCAGGTTCAGGTCCCCACCAAAGTCTCCTCAGCCGTTTCCCAGATCACCGACGGTCAAGTGCAGGCACCTACCAAAGTCTCGTCCGCTGTCTCCCAGATCACCGACGGTCAAGTCCAGGTCCCTACTAAGGTGTCTTCCGCCATCTCCCAAATCACCGACGGCCAGGTCCAAGTACCTACTCTCGTTCCATCCCGCGGCCCATCCGCATCCGCCAACGGCACTAAGCCTACTGCCGCTTCGCCAAGCCCGTTCACCGGTGCTGGCAACGCTCTCGCTTGGTCCTCGGGTATGGCCGTTGCTGGCCTTGTCGCCGTCGCTGGCTTCGCTATGCTGTAAGCGTTGGATACATCGATTTGAGTGGTAAAAGGGAAGAACACTAGGTGTGGGGATGTGAAGCTTAGTTTCTCTTTGGATATCTATACTACAAAATTGGTCATGGTAGTAATGGCGAGGAGCATCGAAGTCAATTTGTACCTATGTATCGACAGGTTGAGTCTGGCATTATAGCTCTTGCTTTTGCGATATCATAGCGAAGAGCCCCGAGATTTGAAGCGAGTGACATGGAGTACTATATTAATTTATAAGAGGAGCTACTTGACTTCTTCCCATTCTTCTGACAACTACATTGTGAGCTGTATGTATTATACTTATCTGAATCTATGAGTGTCTGTTTCCTTTCTTCTGACCTCATGATTGCTCTGATGAATTTCGCTCGAAATCATTGGGTACATTTGCAGCCCAAGGTTCCTGTCGACCTTGTAACTTGTGATTTGTTGCAACGCGGTATGCCGGCTTTTCACTATCCTCCAAGGTCTCAAATCAATTCTCCTGATCGCCATGCCCAGGCCCATCCCGCCACCAGAGATCTGGTTGTTCAGACTCTATTCCTGTACAACTTTGCAACTTCTCCCGCTCACGGTCAATGTCCAGCCAAACCTCCAAACCTCTCCTACCCACAAAGCCAGCGACCAAGCACCCGATACAGTGAACATATCTTCCAATACACATCTACGCTTTAGCCTCCATCCTCACTCCCGGTCTCGCAGAACCGCGGGTCTTCCAAGATGTTCATGATCAGGGCTATAGGTGGTACCGAGTAGCTGCTGGTGGGCAGAATAGGTCTCAAACACACAATGGCTATAGCCAGACATCCTCAGTCCGTTCTGTTTGCGTCGGAGCAAGGCATACAGTCATGATCCAGCTATGACGTTCCGAGGTTCACGCAAAGCGGTGGCGCGTTCAGAAGCTGAGGGAGAGCGTCGACGTCGGACGGACGGCGGGCCTGTACGACATTGACGATGCGGTCGCTTGCCCCTCCTGAGAGACCTTGTGCGAGTCGATCAGAACAAGATGTGCATGTGAATGGGTCGACTTACGAGCTGCCGGTCTGGTTGTTGGCAGGCCTCGGTGTATACTTCTGGTTCATCACAGGCGAAATGGCGGGCTTACGGTCAGGCCTAGCCGTCATGCTGCTGAGTGGATTGTCACGAATCCAGCAAGATGATCGCGGCGCTCATAATCTGGAGGAAGTGGTCTCCGTACACAGCTGGCAATGTGAACACCTTGAATCTTCTACTAAAGGAATGTGGGAAGGCCCCAGGAATCATCGTCATGGCTGAAATAACAGACTTGACGATCCATGAACTCCCAGCAACTGGATCAGAGGGTTTTATCCACCATGGAGAGTTTGCATCAACACGGGCGAACACCGCATTGCTACACGGTTACATCAACTCTACACTCGACCAACAGGCGGCCTCGTATAACAACGAGAAGCATTGAAGAGAGCAACAGCAGTACTCTAGTATTCAGTCTCTCCCTTCAGTCCATTGCCGACTCTATCCCATGCGTTGGCAGGGTGCTACTCCCGAGGGTTGGTTGAAGCGGAAAATCATTGCTCTGAAGTCTGGAACATCATTTTGACGGAACGGCGATGGACTGAGAGACCAGTAACGGCCCATTGCCCAGGCGGCAAACCGTCAAAGCGTCAAGCATCGAAGAGAGCAACAGCATTACCTTGGTAATCAGCCTCACCCTTCACTCGATTGCCGAGTCTATCCCAGGCGCTGGCATGGTGCTAATCCCAAGGGCTGATTGAAATAAGATATCAGTGCTTTAGGATCTGAAACATCGTTTTGACGAAACGGCAACGGACGGAATGACCAGTGATGGCCCATTGCTAAAGTGACACGACCCATTTGTGGCCTCGAGCCGAAGCCGAACAAGAAGATAATTACGATTAAGGGCGAAGATATCGCGCAAGTCCGGGCTCGAGAAACCTTGGGGCCTTCGGCAATGCTGTCTCGAGGTGTCCACTTCCATGGTGATGTACCCGCGGTGTGTATGCTTGCGCAATAAAGGAGATAGTCACAAAGCACTTCTCGATAAATCCTCTCATCAACCGTCTATCAGTCGCCCATTGCGTGTGCTGGTATCCACTGGCTTGGCGAAGGCGCCCAACTGTAGCCCACTGGCTGACCGACTTCGCTTCTGCATCGTAGTGCTTGAGCTGGCTCGTGCAGAGCGTTCTCAAGTAGTTTATGATATAACGAGCAAAGGTTACCTTCAACGAGCCACTGCTATGTATGAGGGCAAGCATATCCTGGGCAGATCCGTGCTGCGAGATGTGCTCTGCATAAGATGTAGTGATGGCTCTCTGAAAACCGTTGGTGTTCGTCCGTATTGATGGCGAAGCAGTCAAGGAAGCTTGAGTCTCGAGTCAAAGCCTCGAGACTTTGGTGTTCACCTCCCAGAGGCTTGCTATTGAATAGTCCCTGGCTTGGGCAACATCAAGGTAAACGGTTAATCTCTTAACCACTCACACCACTACCCCCTTCGCCTTGTCCATTCTCTTCGCCTTTACATGATCCTTCACAGCACCTCCTCGGACGAGTATCGTGTATATTCTGTTATATTGCCAAGGTATCGTAGGTGCGTTCAAGCGGACTCTCGCTGAAATACCAGACTTCTGTTGACATAGACTCCATCTTGACTGATCTTCTTGGCTCTAGGATCTCCTACCATCAATTTTACTATTTCTTGGATAACGACATTCTTGCCGTACTCGCGTACTGGCGCTTATTGGTTCAAAACTTGGACTCGCCAAAGACACACACACTGAGTCTACAACCGCAGCCTTTAGCTGCTAGCCAGCGAAGCAGCGGCGACGCAAAGAGCGCTAGTTGATTCTTTTCGACTTTCGCTACCTTCGATGATAAAGCCAGGAAGTAGATTATTGAGAAGTTCAAGGCATCGAAGGAGGATCAAAACGCCGAGCGCGCCACCAAAGTCCCTACGCAATTTGTGCTTTATTACGATATGGGGGATACAACAGCCGTTGAGACCCTCTTCGCGATAATCAGCAATACTTGGGCAAGCATCGCGTCAAGGAGGAGACATGAGTTTTCGAATACATGAAATACCAACGCTTAGTGGTACTTGTGCATTACCTTGGTAATCAGTCTCTCCCTTCACTCCATTGCCGACTCTATTCCATGCGCTGCAGGGTGCTAATCCTAAGGGGCGGTCGAAACAGAACTCGTTGCTCTGAGATCTAGGATCATCTCTCGATGGACGGGACTGAACAACCAGCAACGATCCATTGCCAAAGCGGTAAACCGTCAAAGCGTTAAGCATTGAAGAGAGCAACAGCATTATCTCGGTAATCAGTCTCTCTCTTTATTCCGTTGTCGACTGTATTCTATGCGCTGGTAGAGCGCTAATACCAAGGGCTGGTTGAAACGAGAACTCATTGCTTTGAAATCTAGGATATCGCGTTGAGGGAAGGCACTGAACGACCAATAATGGCCCATTGGCAAAGCGGCGAATCGTTAAAGCGTCAAGGAAACATCTTATATGAAGGCCAGGGTGACGTGACAATCTCCCTTATTTTCTATGGAGAGTAGCTCTAGTTATTGCATAGAGTTAGTAGCGAGCTCGTGACTGAGCAAGGAGATTCTATAATAATGGTTGAAGCGAGTCACAATTTGAATTAAGTGCTCAGTAATGGAAGGGATTGCAGGTCCAAATATAAATTTAGCACCTTATTATTGACGAGTCCGAACGGCGAGGAAATATCAGAGTGTCCGCTTCACATGTGCGAGCCCAAAGAGAAGAAAGAGAGGAGGGAGGATAGGTCCTACTTTACTCAACACTTTGTGCGCGCTAGAGCTAGCGCTTGTTCACGGCGCGTCCGCTAGCCTGAGACATAAAAGACATCTGTGAGCTCAGTCTCTTCTTTGCTCCTCGTCGATGTTCGAATTGACAGTTGCATCTGGTAACTTCTTTCGGCATCGACATTATTTTTAGGCTGTTGTCGCTAGACAATACCTGCAAACAACTATTATTAGGCTGTTGTCTCCAGACAATACCTCTACTTATCAGAAATTCGTTGTCTGTACTCGACATTTGCTAATAGCCGCATAGTGACCACTTCGGTGTGGTTGAAGGTGCTTGCTTCTCAGTTCAACTCCTGCTCTGTTGGTATCTCTCGAATACGGATACAATGACCACGGGTCAGGTACAAGCACAAGACGCTGGGACGCCAAGCAGTTCGGATGGGAACGTTGTATTCCGTAAGATCCACCTCCGAGGGTAAGTAAATTTCGGAGCACCTACAACCCCTTTCTGAGGTTTTCAAGAAGCCTGAAACATGTCTCAGCAGTATTCGCTCCCAATACATGCCTCTTTGTTCAGTGCACTGATTGAAAGGAGGAATGCTGACTTCGTAATTTACTTACCTCTAGGCTTGAAGATTTCGGCCCAGAGGATATCACATCGTACCTCACGGAGCACCTTTCATCCGAGCCACCTGAACGTGTCGAACGGATTGACGGAACTTCAGCCAACGTCGTCTATAAAACACCGGCCGTAGCCCTCAGAGCTCTTAGACAGATTACTTCCTCGACCATAGCCGATGGATCATTCTCCCTTTCGCAGCTTCGCGCCGCGAAACCCTACTCGAGGCGACCCGAAGAAAGCCTCCAAGTCAGACTTGCACTGTCGACAGATCGGAAGGACTTGAGCGACTTCTACGGTTTGGCATACGTTCGTGTACAACATGCGGCACTTTACTCTCGGCATGCCTCCACCGAAGAATGGCAACTGTTAGATGACTCCCACGAGTATAACGAGGAGAAAGACGACATGATCGTACCGCTTAACGTGCATCAAATCCGCTTCACTACCGATTTCGTCCAAGTGGAGCAGCATGGAAAGCTGTACAAGCGCCATACGGGACAAAAAGGTAGCAGCCTAATAGAAGACGAGTTTCGATGGCAAGTGAAGTTCCCTCTCGAGACGCTCACCGACGTTAAGATCAGTGAAGCGAAAGTCGAAGGTCGGCTTGTCGTGACAATACGCTTCAAACTTCTGTCAGCGCCACAGTCTGCCGATCACTCTGAAAAAGCTATGGCGAGGATCACCGGCGAGGCTTCTGATGACGAGATGGCGGAGAAACCTGAAGAGCAAGAGGACGCGGACATGGAAGAGAAGAGTTCGGACGAGGGAGAAATCACCGAGGAGAACCCACTCATCGAAGATCGGCCCGCGACGTATCCCCTGGCCCGATTCTTCGAGAAACCTGAAACCTCTGAAGGAATGGAGATCCGTCTGGTTTTCCAGAGAAGTGGTGCAGGCTCCACATCACCGTGTATGTATTTGATTCCGCCATCGGTACTCCCAAATTAATTCGCAACAGATAAATGGATCTGGCCAGCTGTCATTCGGTTCTTTGGCGCCAGGGAAAGGTGGATTCCTATCAAGAAAAAGTCGGAATATAACACGACCTTCGGGATAGAGAATTTCAAACTCGATGAGTGGCTTGGCAGTGACCAGAATCGCACCCATTGCGGAGCACGGATATCTCGTGAACAGGTTGCGGAGGATAGATGTGAATGGATGTTGGGACCACGGTAAGTCGTCGTCCATTTTGACCAAGACTTTTTAATTCAACTAATGTTTGTGATAGGCGCAGCCAAGGTCAACCGTCGGCCAATCCTGCTTCTGCTATACAAGTCTCTGAAGGCTCATCGGACATTGGAGGCAAGAGAAAGTGTGAGGAAGATGCTGCGGGCGAGGTTGACGAACCGGACGTCCTCGACGCAAAGATTACCTCTGCCCAGCAATATGTCGAGGAGCGTGAGCGTATCTGGCGTCAGAAGAGGCAAGAGGAGGTGAAGGCTAGGCAAGAGGAGTTGAAGGCATGCGATGACTACGTGGCAGCAGTCAAACAATTGGAGGCATTGAGAAATTGACGCGACAATGTGGGCGGCAAGAGGCCACGTCGAGACGGATAGAGAGGTCTATCTACCTTCTGTTCTGATACATAGTTGAATTATTACGTTGACTCGAACAACGAAAGCAATGCGGTTCAACCCGGGCTCAACTCCAATTCGTGTTCTGTTCTAGGAGAGACTGTGGTGTCTTACCTGACCGCGGCAATGTCTCGAAAATCCAACGATTTCTACTCTAGTCATTCAGTATTAGAATACATTTTCGCACTCGAGACCCGATATGTAGTCAGTACGTAAAACAAGTGATATCGACTTGCTTTTGTGCGAGGATGACAAGGTAAACGGTTGTTGTCATCGCTAAACCAGACCCCGTTGTTTCAGAGGCTTGCCAAGCATTGACAGATTCCTGGCCTGGAGTGACCGGGCAACATCAAGGCAACGATTGATCTCTGAACCGCTCACACCACTATCGCCTTCGCTTTCTCCATTCTCTACATCTATATGCTGTTATATTGCCAAGGGGCCGTAGGTGCGTTCAGGCGGACTCTCGCTGAGAAAGTCTCCATCGCCCACCTGTGAGTGTCGAAGACGATAAAACCCAAGACATGCACAGACACTTGACTGCTTCCAGTACAACAAAATCCTTCTACTTGTCATGGTAGGCGACCTAGAACATTGGTTGATTAACTGTGCTCCTTTCAAGTCTGTTGCTAATGAGGTCCGCCACTTTCCAGTACCAACGAATACCATTCCCACCCTCTCGTCGCCACGACATTCTGTTCATTCCGCCTAAGCTTTGGCTTTGGAGCCCAAGTTCCCTCCACACTGTTTTACAACTCGTGATGGAGATGAGTCTGCCCGATACTTGATCAACTGTGCCTAAGGAAGGGTGAAAGATCACAGGTTAGAAGGGGAGGCACAAGATGTGGGAGAAGTCTACAAAGGCCAGAGTTGATGGGGGACGATTCACATCTGGTAGGTATCTGAACAGCGGCACTTCTCTTTGATTTGCATCTCGTTCTTTTCGGTTCGTCTCTACGCTTGCTGTTGTATCCCATTTACCGGCACGAGGTAGCGCTTGTTTCAGGCATGGCAATGGTTGTGCTGACGCTCCTAGTTCTATGTAAATTGTGCTAGTGGATGGGGTACTACACCGTACATGCATCGTTTTCATAATTACCGACACGTTTTACTTCGATTTCAACTCGCAATGACCAGAAGTTTTGTGACCCTAACCGACATCTTTCTGATTCACCTTCCGTAGGCCCTCTGCGACTGGGTGTCCCACCTTCAACATCGTCATCTGCTAAGAGATAGGATCGTTGGGTAAATAACTAGTTGGTGTGTCATGCTTGCATTTCGGAGGACTGAGGGTCTAATCGCTATATCAATGTAAGTCATGGTTCTGTCCTGGTAAGCCGTTTTCTCCATTAAAATGTTACCCGGATGCCTCCATAGTTGGAAATTCTGGCAATTGCTATCTCCCATTGTCTGTCCTCCCTGGCGGCTTTTGAACTACGAGCTATTTGCCGCCATGTATATTCGATGGGGCTCGTCTGACGGTTATGTCGAAGGCTAAGAGGAGCCCGCTGGTAAGGACTAAAGTCTTTGAAGAAAACACTTTAACTGTACGTAGGACAAAAAGGCGATATTATGGGTATTGATCTGAGTCTCGCGTGGGGATCATTTGCTGTGCGGTGGAACAGAGGCGCTCGTGGGTTGATGGGACTCTCGATTTACCCGGCAATCTCATATCATGTTTCCTCTCGTCAACCAGTATTTCATTGCCAGCTGTAAAGCACCTGCCTTAACCTACGCGCCTAGTAATCTCCGAACAATGCGTTCCGCAAGGTCCTGCTGTCTAGTCCTGTGTCTACTTTCCGATGTCAAGGTTGGTCCCCAGGCCCGCAATCTCCCTTACATGTACACCCCATGTATACTCCATGGCCTCGCCTTTGCTAGGTTCAATAATTGGACAGATCAGAAGCCGTCACTCAGAGGGAATTCATGACCGGAGGAGAACCGAAGACATTGTCGACGGCTGAAGGAACGTACTTCTGCAACCAGACTAGAGAGCACGGGTAAAACCACTGTTACCCTGCTGCAAAGATCGAGCCAGATAGTATTAATGTATCCAAAAACGATCAATGGCACCATTCCCTGGACGTCGTCAGAGAAAACATGTATGTGGGATGCCCGGTGTGGACCTGCCAAGAGCTTCTCGTCCTAACCTTATCTCAACCCATATTGGCTGCTGGGCTTCCTCTCTTCTTCCCTCTGCATGCGACGTAGGCCAACTGTTTCCTAGGAAATCATTGACTATATCGTACCTCATTCTAGGCTGTTATCTCATGATAATACCTGCTATCATCTTATTTTAGGTTGGTTCGTTCGCGAGCTACCTGCTTCCCCATCATTATCGAGCTCCAGTATTCGTACTGTACTCGCCTTTCACCATTTTATTTGCTGCTTTTTTCCTTCTGCTGCACCCGTCCTAGCGGCAGTGTAATTCTCTCTCCCTCTTTCTAAGTGTCTGGTAGGGTTCGGTGGCCCCTCTCATTCTCAACTCCACCTTGACCTCTTCCTCCCCAGACCATCACCTCCCCAGACCACCATCTGGCCATATCCTCCACCTCGCCATATCCTCCACCTCGCCATATCCTCCACTCGCCATATCGTCTGGCCATATCCTCTGGCCATATCCTCCACCTCGCCATATCCTTCATCTCGCCATATCCTCCACCTCGCCGTCCGCTCCGCTTCAGAAGCTTCACTCTCTCGAGAGCAAATATGCCGAAAGAGTCGGTTGAGGAGAGACGTTGGTCAAAGCAGGTCGTAAAGCAACAGGAACAGTACAACCGGACCCAAGACCCCCGTGACAAGAAGTACCTTGACGCCCTGAAAGGACAGCTCGAACGTGCCAAGCAGGACCGGAAGACCAAGAAGGCTCAAGTCACGCCTGTGGAGAAGATCAAGGCAGCGCTCGCCAAGGCTCAAGAAGAGCAGAAGAGTGCCAAAGAAAAGCTCGGAGATGCTCGAAGCTGGCTCACAGGGCTCGAGGGAAAACTTCAAGAAGAGACTTCGTTAGTACAAGCGACGCCAGTGGCCGTCGAGAAGCTCAAGTACAGGTTTCAGCTGGCTACGGAGAAAGTCACGATTAGAGAAGGAGCGCTTCAGGAATCAACAGCGCGGCTTGGGAAGTTGGAGCAAGGTACCCAGCAAGCTCGGGCGAAAGCTCAGCAACAACAAGAAGCTGCCGAGCAAGCCAAAGGCCAGATTGATGCTGCTGAGAAAGCCAAAGCCCAGTAAATCGAGACCGATCGACAAGTAGCTGCTCATTTTGGACAAGAGGATTGGGAGGAGATCGTGGGAGTAGTGGGGCTGGCGGCTTGGGATCGTCCACGCTCGCTCTGCGGATATCGAACGAAACTGAAGGCCTCAGGGGCTTCTCCAAATGATAATGTAACGACTGAAGCTTCCAATATGTATGGTAGGCGCTTCTGCAGAAGCTACTGAATGAAAGATCTTTTACGATTTCTATCTAACCGGATGCTCTTTCGGCATGGGCAAGTCGGACAAAGGTTTTTGAATTATTCGCTCCACGTTGTAGGGGAGACTCTTTCCGTACCCTACCTTTGCTGACCGGACCCGTTATATTTACTATTCGGATGATGGTTACGTTGACAAAAGATGGTGCTCCATATATTGGCCCTCTCAAACATAGAGGTTCAATGAGAGGATGATGGGCAATCCAACCAGTAAAGGTCCATAGCTAAAGAGGTAAAACGTCTAAGCATTCCACTTGCATGGGCAAGGGACCCAGAAGAGCGATTGCAGAATTAACTATGTCTGAATGATGTTCAATCCACAAAGCCCTTTTCCCTGTCTCGATGCTTGCGTCGGGGTCGCTTTCGACAAAATGCAGGTCTAGAATCCAAAGATGCTCCCATCTTTTGACAGACCCCCGTTCTCTTTCTCCGTCATAGGCACTGAGGTCTACGTCGCGCAGCAACTCAACGTATTCACGTCTTTGTCGAATCCCAACGCCGCGAGTTTCCACGCCTCGTTCCATGTGAGATACGGATGGAACATGGCCGCAAGATCTTTGGCCTTGGTCTTGTAGCGCACGGCCAGCGATGCTTCCATGACCATTTCACCTGCCTCCTCGGCCAATGCACGCGCACCGATTATACGGTCATCGCTTTTGTCCCGGATCAGCATCACGAACCCTCGAGTCTCTTGCTGGACCATGGCGCGGGGAAGCAGGTGAAGCGGAAGAGACGATACATCGGCATCGATCTTCTGGGCACGAGCTTCTGCAAGGCCAAGGCCGACGCCTGCGACTGCTGGAGACGTGAAGACGACCCATGGAACGACCGAGTAATCCATCTCCGTGGGTTTGCGCCCACAGAGTGTGGCCAGAGCGTTGCGTGCAGCGAGCTGCCCTTCTGCGGCAGCAGTGTAAACGTATTGTGGGGACTCGGCAACACAGTCGCCAGCGGCGTACACTTCGGGAATGGAAGTTTGGAGAGTTTTCGAAACTACAAATCCCCCATGCGGCGAACCGGCCAGCTCGATTGGGAGACTGGAGGTTTGGTCAGTATTGGCCCGACGACCAGCTGCGAGAAAAAGTCTAGATGCCGTGAAAGTCTTTTCTTCTCCATTAGAGATGCCTTCGACGATGACCCCATCTTTATCAGACGCCACTGAAGTGACATCAATGGCAACTTCGATAGTAATCCCTTCCTCTCTCAAGTGCTCCGCGAGGCCGATGCTTATGCTGGGTTCGAGATTTGAGAGCACGTATTCAGATCGCTGAAGGACGGTGACCTTTGATCCCAGTCGGGCAAACATCTGCGCGGCTTCCAGCGCTATGTACCCACCACCGAGTACGATCAGTGACCGATGTTGTTTCGGCTGAAAGTACGCAGTCTCATTGGTCAGATAGTCAATACTGCTCAAGTCGCCACGCAATTGACTTGGCACACTTGTGCGAACACCCGAAGCAAGAATGACACGATCGGCCGGCAGGACTTTGAAAGGAGTCCGGTCCGTCTGACTAAACCGGACTTCAACAACTAGTCGTCCAGCGATTCGAGCGAGTCTTCCAAGTCCTTCAATATATTCGACATTCTCCAAGTTGGCGATAACATCAGCATACTTCTTCTTTCGAAGATCCTCAACAAGCGCTCGATTCTGCGCCGTCAGCGCTGCGAAGTCGATCACCCTGTTACCGACGTCTTTGATACCGTGAAACGGGGGAGTGCTGCTGTGAGGGCTGGTGACATGCGCTGCGTGGATGAGGAATTTCGAAGGAACTAACGGACCATGAATAAGATTTCTCTGTCCACTAGGAGAATCAGATGACAGCTATTGAACGTACCACAGCCGACATTCACACAGCAACCTCCCATGGGTAAACCTTTGTTCACTATATATATCTTCCTGGCTTCTGGAGCAGCGGCAATAGCTGCTGCAAAGGCAGCCGATCCGCCACCTAGAGTAGTATCAGTCTTAGCATGTGCCTTTTGCAATGAAAGAGTTGAGGAACGGACCGATAATAACTAGTTGATCGCATCGCCTTCTCTCGCAATGTGATCCCATCGAATTGCAATGCTCAATAGAAGCCACGAGTGAGACTTACACAGATTCTCCTGCGAGCTGTAAAAAGTGTGAGAATGAAAGCATGAAATTTAATAAGGACGCAAGCATCTTCATTCCCTTTCCCATATTGATCAAACAATGACACAATCACCATTGATCCGGATTTGGAAACCCTGGGCTGAACCCTGGATGCCCTCAGATCTGGCGAAGCAAAAGTCCTATTCATACTTTTGTATGACCCCTATCTCCAGATTTGAGTTTCAGGATCCGGGGCCAGTTGGGGGGATATAGAGATCTAAGCCAAGGAAAGGTGCACCAGTTATTGCCAGTGCGTGGGATAAGCCTTCGCATTAGATTCATTGGGAGGGGTTCCGTAGAGAATCGGTGATCTTCGAGGTTTGCCGTGGGGTTGGACTAGACAGCTCCGAATGAAATACTGCTAGGAAGCTCGTGTTCAGAACATGGGTGAGAAGAAGCCGGGTGGTACAGAGATACTACACCTGCATCCCAAGCAGCACGGGCAGCAGGTCAATTGTTGCCAGAGTTGGGTGTGCTAGCACGCGAGTGAGCTCTTGTCAGATAGACGTTTTCGAGTAGTAGGCCGCTTAACGTCTTGAGTATCCACATGGGCACCAATGCACTCCATAATGCCCTTTACACTTGAGCAACGTGCTCGAAGAAGACCCTCAAATTGATAATGAAATTGGCCCTGTGCCAGCGCCTAGTAGAATTTTATAACGAGCGACGACTACAAGTCCAACAACGTTGGCGACAATAATAAACTGATGCTTCTCCGTAGGCATGCTAGATCAATGCTAAGAATGGTGCGCTAATTGCTCTGGACGTCCCGAGATACGCGAATAAGGGAAAAGTAGAAACGCTGTTCTCGCTCAGTCAACGCAGACGAGTCGTGGCTTCTTCTCATTCGAACATTCGAACAGCAAGAATTCCTGAAAAGTTTCATTAGAGGCACAGCCTCAAAGACAGGTGCTTTAGGGCAGAAAGGTGTACGTCTGACTTCGTCACAGATCGCGTCGAGCAGCAGCACTTCGCAAACACGGAATTGACGAGATTTTATAGGCACCATTGTTTCACCACGGGCTGCTCCTCCGATGTTGAGTTCGACATGAAGGAAATCGCAGGCAAGGCAACGGGCACCGCTCACCGGGACGCCATATTCATCGACAAGATTTCCACCGATGCCCCCGATAGTCGAACATCCTCGGAGAAAACCGTCAAGCTACAACAAGGCCGGTAGTCTCAAAGTACTTCAGGGCTTGATCGGATCGACCTCATATCAATGCATCAGACACGATAGTGGGCGGATACTCAAGAAATCGACGGGAATATTGCTCCTTCCGGACATGCGCTGTCGCCAATTATCACCCTGTGAGAGAAGCCATCCTAGTTTCGTTAAAAGGAAGGTACAAGGAAATTTGAGCAATATCTATAGATGGAAAATAGCTATTGTGTTTAGTGTGTTGAATAGCTTTACCTTATACAACCAGTATTGATCAAGGTTTCTGTGGAATTTGTGCTGATTACCAAGGCCACGGACAAACCTCTCGTTCGTCGCTAATCATGTTTGGCGTCCTCATTGTGCTGGGTGCTGCTCAGGACACGCCTAGCAGCGACAGGGCAAACTTTCAACCACACGATATGGCATTGAACCTAGTTGGAACTACCGGCGATGGCAGGGGGTGGCGATATGTCTCCAAAGACTGATCGAAATGGGGGATGAGTAGCTGGAAGCATTGTGGGGGAGCGACTCGATCAGCGGAACTGTAGACTCACAACTCTTTCGGGTTCGGCAGCCTTTAGCGCTTAATGAAGTAATGAGTTGACAGATAGATGATGGGCTGATCGATCAGCGAAGACCCATACTCAAACACACAAAGCGTTGGAAGTATACTACCCCTAGGCCCCAAGATCAAGAAAAAGGGCCGGAAAAGAGGAAGACGGAAGGGGTTGAGAGCATGTCACCCCGATACATCGTTTCTTGAACAAATTTTAGAAATATACCTCACCGCTACCTTCTTCCATCATGTCCCGACCTCCTTCCTTCTGATCGCAAATGCTGTAGCCGCTGACTTATCGGTATCCGGCGCCATTGCCCCTTCCTTGTCCTCTGCTAATTCGTCGTAAGAGTCATCATCGCTATTTTCGCTTCCTATTCCACCTTCTTTATCGACTCCCGGAAGATCTTCTACGGAGTCATCGACTTGCGTTTTGCCACTAGAGCTCCTGCGCCAGCGACCAAGGAATCCCCTCCCACGATCTCTATTTGCCTCTTCCCCAAGGCTCTTCCCACGATCTCTCGTTGTCCCCACATCTTCAACGACATCCGCAGCAACGTTGACTTTCGATTTCCTTTTCGCCTGGAGCTGCTCAAGCCACGCTTCAGCAGCGACAGTATCCGGGTGTTTGTTGCCGAGGACCTTCTCCCGCCGCTCTCTCGCCCTCTTTGCAATCTTAACTGCACTTGTGACATCTCCCTTCGCCGCTGACGCCTCTGAGAGGCGCAAAAGTGAGGTCAAGGTTATAGGATGATCCGGTCCGATTTCCTTTTCCGACGCCTTATGTATGTTGTTCTGTGTGCTATACGATTCTTCGGCGTGGGCAGCCACGTCCAGCTGGAGCAAAGCCGCTGCATAGGCGGAATGAAACTCGAGGCTCTCCGGGTGACCAGGTGAGGAGCGCTCAACGCCCTTCCAAGCCATCTGATACAAGGACACGGCTTCTGCGTGGCAGCCCTGGGCTGTTCTGGTTAGGCCCAGTGCGAACTGTAGGTGAAGACGATAACGGTGATCGGGGCCGACGCGATGCTGGTCGTTGACAAATTGAAGGAGATCCAGGATGTGAGTCTCGGCTTCAGGGATCTTGGACTGAGCGATAAGGGACAAGGCGAGAGAGTATTGCATCTTGCACGTTCCAAGGCTGGACAGACCGTAGACCGATGTCTGAATCGCAAAAGCTTCGCGCATCAGATCTTCTGCAGCAGCGTAGTGACCCTGTGCGCGTTGGATGAAAGCAAGTCGGTATTGAATGTGGAGGGTTTTCTCATCAGAGGGACCCGCCAGTACTCTTTGACCCTCTAGAGCCTTATTAATGAGAGCTTCGGCAGCGCCATACTTGCCCTGTAGTTCGAGAATCGTAGCTAGGCGTCGCTATGAGCGGTAAACGTCCGGATTCGTAGGCTCGAGCGTTTTCTCACGTCCTGAGAGAGCTTTGCGAGCGGCTTTCCCCGCTTGACTCAATTTTCCTTCCAATAGATAGACTTTAGCCATGAAGTGGTATGCTTCAAGTGTCTGATTGTTCTTTTGTGCCAAGTAATGACTTTGTCCCATCCACGACTTGCCTAGAGACGATCTCCGCTTCTTCGTATTTGCCTTCTTCATTAAGGATTCGGTCAAAGTTGGCTTTGGCCTGGAGAGTCTGCTTGTGCTTCACAGAGTACGCTTTTTCCAGGCTCTGGCTTGCGTCTCGTGCCATTGCCTCTGCTTCGGTCCAGCGAATGCTCTTAAGGTAGTACCATGACAGGTTGGTCTGCAATTTTGCCCTAGCGGAGATCACGTCGTCCAAGGTCGATGCAGCTCGAAGCACTTTTACGGCGTGAGGTTCGAAAGCCAAGCACATATCGAATGTTTCGCGCCCACCAACAGGGAAAATGTCCGAGAGTAAAAGCAGTGACTTCCTCAAAACCGGATCTTCCATCTTCATGAGGTCCAGCCAACATCTGACAGTCAGCTGCATCAAACGGTGCATATTGTACGAGTCTTCCGAACCACTGCCGATAAGAGAAAATCGCAGGAGGGCCCCGACGGCGGTTGTAAAATCAATCGGCTCTCCAACAAGAGGCTTCAAAAGCGATGCTGGAATATTCGACTGCTCCAAAAAAGCCATAACAAACAGGAGAATAGCAGCATTAGGATTGGTCCCCTTGATCTGGTCTATAGATAGCTTCCAAGTAGCATATACCGCATTTCGGTCTTTCCGGGTCTCTGCCGCGCTCGCCCTCTTCGAAATTATACTTCAGGTGCCGTATAGCCATAGAATCTTGCTCAACTAGCTTCATGTAGCTGGCTAGGGTCATCGAATTTTCCTTGATAAAAGATGCCGCTGAAACCATGGCGAGTGGTAGATGATCCAGTACAGTAGCAAGACGAGCAGCGTCATCGTCCCTCCATTGGCGTCCTCCTATCGCCTCTCCAAGTTCGTTACGTAGCAGCTTGATGGACTCAACCGTCGTCGTCCTCTCGATTCGGATGGGAGCATTGCCCTTAGCCAGGCTGCGGCCTGCCTTGAGGTCTCTGGTGGTGACCAAAATCCTGCCGTGGTCACAGTCAGGAATATATCGCTCTAAACCAATATTCACCCCTATAGTGCTAGCATCGTTACTCCTAGAGAAGATAGCAGGGTCATCTGCATTATCAATGATCATTAACCAGGGGTGAACGTTCCCATGCTGTAGCCAATCGCGGATGAGGGCCAGACGATCGTCGATTGGGTCGTTGGGACCTGGTATTCGGCATTTCGTTCCGATCTCTAATAACCCCTGCCGAAAGCTCTCAGCTGTTCCGCCATGTATCCAGAAAAGTGAATGTCCTGGGAAGGTCCGGTGGTACCAGAATGTGTAGTTGATCGCGATTTGGGATTTACTGTTTGTAGGTTATTAATGCTGCACATTTCATGCGCTAGTAAGATGCCACTTCAAGGGACTAGATAAAGAAGAACCGATTGCTATGCGGAAGACGTGTTGATGAAGTGGCGACGGACCGAATGACCCATGACGGCCTATTGCCGAAGCGGCAAAATGTCCAAAGACATCACTGACATAGTCGGGAGAAGCCCGAGGAAACGACAAAGGAAGGGCTCTAAAAGGTTGCCAGCCGAAATAGCGCCCATTGGTGCCAACATATGGGACAGACAGTGACAGTAAGAAACTAATCACCCTACACCCCCCAGCCCACATAGTGCCACACGCCTCCGGTCTCTACCCTTCGACTGAAGCGACCCTTTGATGTTTTCGAGAACTTCGTCTCTCCCAAAAAAGTGCGGATTCTCATTATATGGCATAATGACGACTTGGAACTCTGGCGGTTGGCTATCCCAGCTCTCCCTACTATTTATTCTGGTTATCTCTCCGCTGGAGCTCGAATTAAGATCAGTATTTGACCAAGTTGGCATCCGAAACCGGACTCTTTGTGGACGAGTACTACTTTCTGAGAGACTGTCATCGCTTCTGAAAGAGGCGGCGGACTGAGATCTTTCGGATGGGGGAGCTTGCTTGACCGATATGCAAGGCACCGATAGACGAGAAGGATCTCTGATTGCAGCCTGTACGAGTTCAATGATTTCGCCAATGACCAATTTGTAATTACCGTCGTGAGAGTCATCGAATTTGCAAATATTTCTATGATTTTCTGCAACGCCGACTAAAATTTCGACGGAATCTGAGAGACCGAGTTTAGCGGAAGCTTTATCAACAATCTGAGTCACCATCAGAGAGAGTAAGGCACATGCTGGGAGAGCCTCACAAGTCCAAGATTTTTATTGAAAGGCTTTGTCTCATAGAAAGACACGATCTGGTAATCTTGAGCCTGCTGTTCAAAGATCTCTTGGATATCTTGCGCGATAGTCGAGTCCTTCTGCAATGTCTGCATGAAGTTGTTCTTGACGTTACCTATGATAGCTCTTACTATGCTAGCGATTGTACTTCCCAGATCGCCATAATTTCCCCCTCGGTGCGGGGTTCCAAAAAAAGCTATACCACGGGTCATTCGTTGTATGGGCTCGTAGGCCGTGCTGTTTCTTGCTCGATTAAGGGCCTAGTAAAGATGAGCGGGAGTCAGTGCGTGCGGGAAGTGGCAGCTTGCTTGCTTAAGGATGATGCCGCCGAGACTGTGACAGAAGAACACTATTGGGCGGTTAGGGCTGCTCTAGAGAATTTCAGCAACCAGCCTGTTCAATCATCTTCAATGAGTGATCTGTACCTTTCGCACGACTTTTAATCTGTTCAGTAAGTCTCGAGCAATGTCCATGAGACCCTGTGTCGTAGTATCAAAGGCGACCTTACCATTATAGCCGTACAGCATAATTCTGGCATGGGGCAGAGCCTTGGGCAGGGATTCGGGATGCTGGAGCCATAGCACGTTATTCTTCGTCCAAGTGTCTTGGCCATGAGTTTGGTTCCATCCTGGGTTCAGGCCGTGAACAGCAACAAGACTGGCAAATTCGAAGCTTGTGTCAGCCCAACATATTTCATTCCAGAAGAAAACAGGTACGAACTCAACAGTTGGTTCTCTAGGGTGCACTAGCTCATCTAGATAATTCTCTCCCGTCGACCTCTCTTTGGCTGGTATTTCTTCGGATGCAGAAGATGCACCTGTGGATTTCTTATAGAAAGGAGCCTTATGTAATGCCACTCATTAGTTCTTCATTCTGGAAAGCGAAGATGATATAAGGATGGATCTACCATGCCGCTGCCTCTCAAGAAGAGTAGGTATTTGCCATGTACGTGCTCTGCCTGGCAGCCTTGGATTTAATGACTATTTCTAGTCCCGAGTGTCTCTTAAACCACGCTAGGCTGAAGTAAGGTCCAGGTTTGATATGACAGGCTCGTCATATTGAAAGGAAGAAAGTGCCGCGATCTCTCTTGATGGACCAGACCCACTCTGGCGTAATTCCTCAGGAGATTATATGGAAGAGCAATGATATTGTGCGTCATCCATTGGGATTCCCAACAGGAGACAAGGAAAGATGACATGCAATGATTATAGGCTGCACGGTAGAGTACTGTTTCGTGAGCATGAAGTAAAGTACAGTATCAGCCGAATTCTAGCTACAGATGCTTCGTCGACAACCTCGTTGTGGCTATGAGACTGAACGCCTACTTGAGGAGATTGGGATGCACCGCTCGCAGCATCTGAAACAGATTTGGAGCTGAGAACAGATGGTAGAAGGTTAGCAGAGTAGGGACGAGGATCAGCTGTTACTCAGCCATTGGGCTGCATTGTTAGTCTGTACCACACCTGCGCCTTTGATCCCACCTACCTAGCCTATGAGCTCTGGCTCTTTTAAGTAAGAACCGTTAGATATGAGTATCTGGATCTCCTGCGAAGAAGAAGACCTATGTAACCCTTGGTGCTTTACGCAGGAGGATTCCAGTGCGGCAGTGAGAGATTCACGAAGGCAATCATTTCCTCTCCTAAGGTATCGAGCCTACTTTAAATATATCTAGGGCGCACCGAGGGTTAGAGTCGTAAAGGTCCGACGGCTTGGCATCGCTTGGAAAAACGTTTAAACGGATTGTCAATGGACTGATCGACCAATAAAGGTCCCATGGCTCAAGAGGCAAACCGTCAAAGCATTATAACCACCACAAATCCAGGAAAATAAGTTGGATAAATCTATCGACTGGATGAACCAATGAGTAGTACAACATGCCAGGGTTTGGGATAACGAACACCAAGAGCAACGTGTCACTCCTGGGGCGTAGGACATGTTAGAGCCCAAATTTTCATCTCCACTACAGAGGCTTCAAGGCTGTCAAGACACACCCGTTTCCAGTGATAATGCCTCCTCGTACCGGCGTTAGCACCTCGACATTGCAACATGCAGCTTCTCACGCAGTCATCAGCCTCACGTCGCTCGAGACTCTCACTGGTGTGTCCTGATACGGTCATGCAAGATCCTTTCAGCATAATGCTTTTGATATCTAGATGATGTACATCAGGAACATAGGGTCCTGCAAGTCTCTTATCAGAAAGTCATGTCTTCAATCCCCAAGCCTTGGGCAAATCTTTGAGTGGAACGCCTAGTAAATGCCCAACAATTATTAATCATGCAAACAAATAGACACCAAAGCAAGTGTGAAAACTCTCGAATATTCGCTATGTCTCACGTACGGAATACAGTAAAGGAGAGTGTAGAAGAATATAATTATCCACCTCGATGCCTGAAAGACAGCAGGTATAGTATAGCACAGAAATCAAAAGCCATAGCTCGCTGGGCTAGATAGTAACGCCTGAAAATGAACACTCCCGTGGTTTGCCCCTTCTATAGACCAACACCATACTTTACTTTCTAACAAGGGACTGCCTAATTGTAGCCGTAGCCGTAGCCACCGTAGACTGAAGGTGGGAAGTAACCTCCGCTACCGCTGGGCAGTGGTGCGCCCGTACCGCTTGGGTGAGGCGCCCCAGTGGGCTTTGGTACACTTCCTGTCCCGCTACCAATGGGGAAGGTAGGTTCGTAGGGTCCATGTGTGGGATAAGGAGGGCTGCCACCTTGTGTAGTGGGCGAAGAGCCAACAGGCGGGACAATGACGCTCGTGGGCTGCCCGTTGGGGAGCGTGATGTGGTAAGTCGTGCATTCAGCGCAATGAGCGGGAGTCGGTCCGGCGCCGGCGCCGATCGTCGTCGTTATAACGAGGGTGCTGTAGACTGTCGTAGCGCTGGCAGGGCAGGTCCCAGAACTGGGAAGCGAACCGGGCCCGTATGTGGTGGTGGGAGGGTATTCGGGAGATGGGTGGCCTGGGGAAGCATTGGATCCTGATGAGCCTGAGGATGAGCCATAGCCGGAGCTTGATGACCCGCCAGTGGGACCCTCAGGGATGGGAGTTGCAGGGCATATTACTACCTCCTGGGTGGTCGTCACAACATGACTTGAGGTCTGGTAATCCACTGTAAGGTAGGTGGAGTAGTAAGTCGAGCCTTTGGCGGTTCCAACTGGCGTTGAGCAGGCCACAAAGTTAGTAACAATATCTATAACCGTGGTCGTGCCTGATTCCGTTCTTGTAGACGTAGTTCCAGCTTCACCATATACCGTGGTCGTGATGATCGGTTGTGGGGTAGGAAGCGGGGTAGTTTGGCCGGGCGGTGGAAGAGAGCCTGTGCCCGTCGGGCCTGGTGGTGAGAGAGACACGGATCCTGTAGGTCCCGGAGAGTGGGCTGAACCACTGCCGGTGGGGCCTTTGGGTGGAGGAACTGAGCCGGATGATATACGGTAAGGAGGGTGGCTGTTGATCCCTGTTCCAGAAGGTGGAGGATAGGGAGAGTAGCCCGACCCTGAAGGAATGGGATAAGGTAGGAGGCTTTCTGAAGGGTGGGGAGAGCCACCTGGGGGAGATGGAGATGATGAAGGGTAACTTCCGGTGGGATACGGAACTGGCGAATAACCGCTGTTGTGTGGCACTGAGGGAGGTACGGGGTAGACGCCATGAATTGAAGACGGGGCAGGCGAAGCGGTGTCCGGATAGCCCACGACGGGTGAAGCGCTGGAGCTCTCGCTGCCGTTTCCACCGCCATATTGTCCATAGGAGCGCTTTGGCATGGAAGCAGCGGAGGCCGAGCCCGCAACGACGGCGGCGAAGATAAGATTGAAAAGCATAGCGATGATATTGACAAGTTTATCTGATGATATAAGGAAAAAGGAAAGGTTATAGCGACGGACTTTCCAGGACTAAGCGAATGTGCCTGTGAAACAAGAGCTAAGAGAAAGAGATCGGCAATAATGGAACTGATGGACTTGAGATGGAGAAGCGATGTTGTACAACGGAGGGCAACTCATCTTATATCGAATTATGTACGAGCAGTAGCAGATCTTAGCAGAACAACATGTCAGGGCAGAAGGCGATGCAAGCCGAGGTCAGCTCAGGGCCACCAAGAGCAATCACACCAACATACGGACCTAGCGAGTCCACATTTTCAGCGTAGTCAGCAGTGACATTGTATGACAGCCAGGACCCATGGATTCGCCGCATGGCCGCAGTAGGAGACCTTACCAACAAAGGGCATGGGCTTGGAAATTAGAGCTCGTCTTAGCTGAGTGAGCAAATATACGAGCAGGCTGGGCCTCGTATGTGGCAGTCGAATACGAAGGAACGAGTCAAACAAGCCACGGAGACGTCCCGATCACACGGTACAAGTAGAAGTAACCAAGTCTCCACCGCAGCAGTCGCCTTCTTGGTTGGCATGAGATACCTTACGAGAGGTTGCACTGGATTAAGGCGGGCTAGCAAGGAAAAGGCCAGTCCTATTCTTGGCCCTTCCGGTGCCACAGGGTCCGGCGGGATTTAATACTCGTTTTGACCCGGTAATGCATCTGACCCGGCAATGCATTCCCTATGTAAATCTTAGGGTTATTGCATAAATTACTAGTGCGATGCGTTACCGGGTCAAAATGCATTGGGGGGTCAAAACGAGTACTTTAGGGCTGAGCGGGCGATGCACCAAGCTGAAGAAAGCGAAACAATCTTTATTAATCTCCGAGTCCATATCACATACTTTATGTTTCGCAATATGTGACCCACTTCCACCTGCCCAAGAAGCAAAACCTACATTCCACATCTCGATATCCATGGCAGCTTTTGCAGAGGAGATGGGGAAGACGCCTCGGGATTTGGCACCACGCCATTCGATTGCGGATACAATCCCGTTGGGTTTGCCCGGCTGCCATTGTACCAGTACGGACACAGAATCCAGCTACTGCCCATGTATGGCTCTCATGAACCTTCGATGGTGACAAACGGGACTGGAGTTCGCTCTCCTTTTACTGTCGGCCAAGCATTTTACTAAATTAGTCGTTGCTCGGTGCAAAGGCGTGATTTTTCTAGAATTACTGTGGCAACTCCAGCTTTGATCTCAGTCATCAGTTCTACTTCTATACGAAGCCCCTCACTTAAGCTCACCTCAGCATATGGCTTCTTCACGCTAAAAGGTATTTCTAAGGGATCTCATGATTACACATTGGAAGGGAGGAGATTGGTCTGCTTGATTACATGGTTTGGCTTCTCTTATGATCTTCTATGACCAAAGACATTGACGGCTAAGTGTATCATCCTCCATGGTCGCGACCCGTGTTGCGGTCATTGGACTGACAGGGTCGGACAACCTTCGAGGCTTCTCTGGGTACGTGAGTCTATAGTCTTTCAGGGCTTGCAGGCCAAAGGTCATCTGGTCACTTGGCGCTAGTCTTGTTACCTCGAGACTACTCCAGCAACTGCTAGTACTACGTACAATATCAGATATCCCCTCTTGGCGCGCCCATCTCATGAAGTCTTTATCTACAGCTTCCAAAGTCTCTGGATTCAAGTATTTTTTGATACCAGCATCTAGGTCTTTAGAAGGACGGTCCAACTCTAGATCGCACAGAGACGTAACAGCTCTTTTCCTGCGTGATGTGGGTGCTGTACCACGGACTTGATCAGTACTGCGAGGTAGTAATGAACTTGTTTTCGAGCCGTGCCGAGCAAGGCCTGCGTAGCATCCGATCGTATCATCGATCTGTCGATGAAGTCTGAGCTTCTCTAGGTGGAACTCTCGAAGGCCATCAATGTCTTTTGTCAATTGAGATACGATTGGCGACTGCGGACTTGGCGAACCTCCACTTTTCGATCTGTTTACTTCTAAGGGTGTAGGAACGAGGCTCATATTTCCTATCCTCGCTTCACCATTGCTCGCAGAGCGCTTTCGTACTAGTGTGGCAATCCAAGACATGGTGTGCAGTTGTTTCCGCCTTCGTATTCGAGAGCCAAGAACGCCTAGGCTGGCTCAAATTGCCCACTGCGACGGATAGAAGCGGATGCTCCAGCGAACCCGATATTGAAGTGCAAGACGGTGGTGATAATGGCTAGACTCTGTAAAACTCACTCGTACAAAGACCACCTTCAGAGTTGGCTGTATCCCTTATTATGGACAGCGGACAATTTCGGCGATCCCGAATAAAGACATTGTGAGATGTTTGGTATCTCTTTGTTCAAGGCACAGCAAGCGAACGATCTATGTTGTTGGGCTTTGTTTATAAACCATGTCTTTGTTCATTGACTCACTGCTACGTCGGAAACCCCTTGGGGCCCCTTGGGAAAGGTAGTACTATTGCGAATATTTCGTCGACGGTGCCTTGAACGCTCGACGTTCAATCCTCGGAGGATTCTTTTTCTCTGGCTATTATGGAGAGGATACCTCTGTAGGTTTGAGACCCCATAATTCTCTTGTCAGTCGTCTGACAGCAGACACTCGACAAGTCTCTCACTCAAAATGATCAAGATGCAGCGACACCATTCTATGCTTCCACCTGAGGGTCAACCAATCGTGCTGAATCATATTGTCGGAATCGCAACGCACATCGGCCTCCTGAGTGCTCGGAGAGTCAAGCAAAGGCTGGAGAGAGCAGCGAGTCAATCTCGGCAAGATCCCCAGTCGTAATCAGAAACAAGGTGCATAGCATGATGTTTTAGAACGAAAACCTACCTATTTAGGCATGTGTTAAGAGCTGAGATAATGGAACTACCAACAATACCAGACGTCGATGAATGCGATTCTCGGTCTGCAGATTCTGTGGTTTGATCTCTAGAGCAACGCCATCGGATCTGATGCACTGGCAGAGTGCTAATTCGAGAGGCTGGCGGAACGAGCATCGATTGCTTCGCACCTTGAAAGACGTGTTGACGACTTGGCGAGGGACAACGCTCCCACCGGATCGTGTCGAAGCAGTGGAACAAGGAAGCAATTCCGTACAAGTTGCGAGACGAATCTAGGACCGACTGATGCCAGCGCATATCTGGTATTGAAAGCCCCTGCTCCTACTCCGTACTCAAGAATTCACAGTCCGGTTGTCTCTTCAATTAGGCTTCCTTTCTGCCAACGGCATTCTAAGAGTAGCCTGGGGTGACAGCTCAATATCATATGTGAGAGCAAGTCCCAGCATCACCCTTCATCGTGTCCGTGGATCCCTCAAGATATTATCGGGATGTCAAGATCACGTGCAAGGGACATCTTTCTGGAAGACGGGAGAGCCCAAGGAGGAATCTTTGACCAATCCTCTTGATTCACGGCGTCGTGCGTTAGAATGGAAAGAAAGACGGAACATCCAATGGTGGCATAATGATCGTCTCAAATAACACTTCTCGGGCAGTATCTAATCTGAGATCACGCAAGAAGCCTTCGACTGCCTTGTCTGGGGAGAAAACTCATACGTTTGTCGTAGGAACAATAGCATAAAGCGAATAATCCCCAAAGAATAATTTCATCGAACTTTGTTGATTCGACTCTATTCTCGAGAACATGAGGCACGTATTTTGTGTTGACGACATTTTTCTCCACATTGGCAATGCTGCGAGGACCTCTCGTGTTCTAAATAATTGACGCGACTCTTTGAATTTTGTTAGCAACTGATTTTGTCGCAATTTGACGCGAAAGCTTTATTGTGCATGACAATCATAGCTTTATATATTATCAGGGCCGGAACAAGTCCCAATTGCTGAGCATGATTTGCTGAGAAAAGGATGTAAAATTTCAGACCTCGTTTACAAGGGGGACTCCCAATCTTACTCAGAGCTGGAAGAATTGTGAGGAAGATGGAGGCATGAGGCATAGGAAGACTTCACGGCCGAAGTTGAAGGGCAAAACGCAAGAAATGAGTAGGAAAAACAGACTGGAACATCGCGAGCACTGGATGAATGCTGGGGTCGTCCACCTCGAAGTAGCTTTGAACGATAGATTAAGATATATACGACGTGCCAACATAAAGGAAAGTAATTAGGAATTTCGTGACACGTCACCATAGACGTTTTGCTTGTTCCCTCCCAGAGGACTGCCAAGCATGCCAAGCTCAGAATAATGGCGCTAGTGCCAGATATGGAACGTACACGACCGGATTTTCTGGAAGCGCTCGCAGCTGTACTTGAACAAGCAATTTGCCAACAACACCGGAGAGACAACATACATCAACATTCACACGATAACACGTTGGGGAACCTGGCCAATTCCGACCCACAGCAAAACATCATTGAGCCTCTCCAACTCGAACCGAGCATCGAAATTGATGTGCCAATTCCTTTGCGTGAGCGTTCCAAAAAGACCGGCCTGGCACTGCCACTTCGATATGGCAGCTCAACCAGCTTTTTACTGAGTAGATCACGTGTACGCCGTAAGGCTTTGGATGATACCCAGGCCCCCGGGCTTCGAATGAGGCTGCAAAAGACCGTGCGACGTCGCAAACGCAGGTAGATTTAAATTCATACGCGCTCGTTAGAGCCTCTTCACCCAGGCATGTTCACGCCACAGAGTCGTTGAACCAAGCAATCTCGCGTTCTGTATTCGAATATGGAGGACATCAGATGCCTGATTCCTAATGCAATACCGCAAAGCCCCTCCTAGAATCTGGCGAGACAAATTCGCGACATGAAGAGTGACGTTTAGCTGAGGCGCAAACCATTGAAAAGCTACTAGGATCCGAAGAAGCGTCGTGTGGCGGAGGTTGCCAGATCCCCTCCCTTCGCCCATTGGGCGACCAGTCTCGGTCTCTGAACCGCAGCAAGATAATCTTGGAGATCGTTCCAGTGAAGGAAACGAACTGGCGCCTTGGATACGAATGACTCGGTGGCAGTACTTCGGTCCGAACCAATCAAGACTTCAGAGAAAATTTTGGGGACGACCACATACACAGAAAACGAGACCGATGAGCTTGGTAAACCACTGTTTGCTACAATGAGCTGTTCCAGCCTACAAGGTGTGACCAGGCGTATGATAAGTCAAATTCGAAGCGGAAAGGAAGGTATCCAGATCCGAGCTGCCAGCTTGGAGTTTTAATTCCTAGAAGAATGTTTCCGAAGGAGTCGACGATGGGAGAAGAATTCAATGGATGAAAAGAAAGATTCTCAAACCATTACATGCCTGGTTCAAGGGCTGCCAGCAACTCGCTATTGAATTGGCTTCGCGCTTTGTGGACAGACGGCATGTGGAAACTGAATGTCTACCTTGACTTGAAACCATCAGCAGTCTCAATGTTCAATTCCCAGGAGATTCGCTTATAAGGACGTCTGAGCAACGTTGGTGAGCTCTTGACGCTTTGACTGATTGGAACCGAAGGAAAAGAAGGGAGTAGTGATGTAATTGATCAAGGGACACCGTTGTGCGCGACACAGCTTGGAGGACTTCGAAACTACAAAACTTTGGCCTCGTAGATCTACCAAGTAGTCAGCCTTAGGTAACGCGAAAAATCCTTTCCGTAAAGGAACGCTCCTAACCAGAAGGCATCAGGGTGGCCTTTGCGACAGGTACATGATGGGATATGGAGCTGCTCCGTGGCACCGCATTTGTGCTGGTTAGCTTCTTGACGGCCTCTGGATGAATTCTTCTCTCGCTTCTGTTCTTGCTTCCTCCAACTAATCGTTTTACTTGTATTGATGCTTCCTTCAATGGGTTTTCCGTGTGCCAAGTGGCTCTGACTGGTTGATCACTCTATCAGCCAACCACGAATAAGTTCTTGAGACTTTGCTGATGTTTCGCAAGGCCCTGAATGGAATACCCGGCCAGCGCATGGGATACTGTGTATGTGCCGCTCATGCGAAAATGAGATAATTCCACCACTGAACCAGCGCCGTTAGGAATCGAACCAAATACTGGTTTGTGGGAACGAGCAACTTATGCTGCCACACTGTGTTGCCGGAGCTCCCAAAAGGTTCCTAGGCTCTGCGCGATGTGCTCCTGAATCTTTGATTTTCTACAACTTCTATAAACAACTCGATATCATCAAGATCGCCTAGATCTCCTCTGCAACCATGGTGCCACCTTTACATGAACCGCGATGTCCTCAAGTCGGCATTGGTTCTTATGGTGACGAATTGTTTTCTAGCATCTGGCTTTTACCCTTTTTCTCTCGTTCTAACTGAAATTGTTTTTGGAGGCAGTTGCGCGTCATCGTTCTAATCGTGCATGGCGGGTACATGGACGTCGCCTAACGGTATCATGAAATGCAAAGTCTATTTTTACCAGGCTGAGCCTCACAGAACGCGGGTTTGTCGGCAAATACAAGGCTTTTTGGCGACATGCGACGTTCCCGCGTTTGATGTTTCAATATCCATATGGTTTGACTGTTAGTAAGGCCCTTCATTCTTCTTCATGCATTTAAACCCTCCCATCCCATGCGCTGGCAGGCTGCTAAACCCAAGGGCTGGCTAAACCAAGAACTAATCCTTTTGCACTCTGGAAAAACATGTTAATTGGCGATCGACTGGCAGACCGGTGACGGCCCATTTCCTAAGGCGCCAGAGCATCACCGAATGTAAGTGACATCATCGAAGCGTCTTAAAGAAGCTGCAGGAGAAGGGTTTCCATAAGATTACGAAGCAATTTAGCACCCCCTGGTATCACCGCACGGGATCTGACTTTACAGTTGTCGGGATGGAGCTCCTTTACCGCATCGCAGCTGTGCTACTTTTTTATGCGGTGGTCAACTCCTCGGCTCTACGACATTTATCAGCAAAGGATCCATGTGCTTCAGTCTCAGCTATCTACGCGAAGTGCATGACTCTGGATTGCCCAGCTGAGGCACGTAAGGACTCACTAGGCCAAACCGTATCGTTTCCAGCGGAACTTGCGGACAATTGTCTTCGATCAATTGCGTTCAACAAGACCTCGGCGAAGCTACAGCTGCGTGAGGTGACGAACTTTCTACAGCTTTATAGCGCTCAGGGCTTTTGGAAGACACCTCCCGCGAACCAATTGGATATCGAGGCCGTTGATCTGAACGCGACCCTGAGTTCCATACAGATGAAGATTCAAAGCGACAAGTATTCTAGCAATTTGCAGTTCGATCTTGCGATTACAGACGCCCTGAACGCTTTCCATGACGGACACACTTCGTATTCCACTCGATGTAGTTCTACCTTCGTCTTTTTGCATGATCATCCATTAGTCTCCATATCAACGTCTCCCGACACAGATCCCGTTATTTACCTTGGCGACCCTGCATCCGGCGGTGCGGTAGAAGGAGGCAAGGTATCTCAGATAAATGGACGAACGCCCGAAGCATACCTTTCGGAACTAGCGAAATCTCAACCTTATTGGATCGACCATTTCTCGCGATATAGCTCTGGCTTCCTGCAAAGCGTTATTCCAGAAACGGCATACAGTCAGCTGGAAAGCTTAGGAGCCTTTGCAGCACAAGACAGATTACCTTCGGAGCCGCTGAAAATTACTCTGGCAAATGGCACGTGTGTTGACGTCAAGTGGCGAGCGCAGCACAACTGGTTCTTTCAAAGCAAAAATCCGCCAGAACCTCCTCAGGTATTGCCGTTCAATAGCTCGACCGACCTTGAACAGCTCTGCAAGAATCCTAGATTCGAGCCATCTGACTCTATGAAGACAAAACGTAGATTTAGACGTGTGTCTCCGGTTTCGGGGTCGTCCAGAAAAAGCACCGCTCGTCTGCCAGCTTCTTATCCATCCGCTGTCAATAAGCTAGCTTACAACGAAGTATCCTACTTTGCTGTAGGCGGCAAATATGGAGTAATCAAGTTTGCAACCTTCTTGGCCTCTGTCTTCACGCCTGCTCGCTCTCTCCACAAATTCCCGAAAGCCGTCAATGATCTCATCAGAGAGGCTCTCCAATATTTCAGGTCGCACGGTCTTCACAAGGTTGTCGTGGACATAAGCCTTAATCCAGGAGGTGATATCAATGCAGGACTCTCGGCTTTCCAGGCCTTCTTCCCATCTGCAAGACCTTATTATGGAGAAGACATGCGCTCGTCACCATTGCTACGGGCGTCGAGTCGTGCTGCCATCAACGAGTCAGATGACTTAACTGGACTCGAAACCGCCGCATACTACGCTTTACTGACTAACACTAAAGGCTACAATTACTCATCTCTGCTAGATTTCTTGAGGCCAGTACACAAGAGCGGCGATTACTTTACCAGTCTTTCCAGAAAGAACGCGTCTGCCTTCCTAGATGTCTCGAAAATCGCGAATGTATCTTTCTCGGGCCCAGCTTTGTTTTCAGCCGAGGATATTATCCTGTTGAGCGATAGCCTCTGTGCCTCGACATGCTCTACATTCGCAGAGGCAATGCGAGAAATGGGTGTGCGTAGCGTGGCGTATGGAGGACCCGCGGAGAGCAAAGGGAAGTTGCAGGTTTCTGGAGGGACTAGAGGGTAAGAATGAACATACTACAATTCATCACTGACACGCAAGGCTATGCGCTAACTCTTACTTGCTTAGGGCTCAAACTCTGAATTACTTTTCACTATACATTAATGTCGAGACTCTGCGAAATTCTGGCTTGGAGGCCTCTTATATGCCTCGACAACCACCATACACTATGAGCCTCTTCGCAAACATTGTCAATGCATACCGCAAAGGCGAAGATGGGATACCTCTCGAATTCCAACGTATACCCGCAACGAATTCAATGCAATTGACGGCGAAGATGGCTACGAGCATTGAGGAGAGGTGGCGTGTTGCTGCGGAAAGAATTTGGGGTTCAAGGTGAGAACTGCGAGCGGAATCAAGTAATGCCATATGTAAGAAAGAGCCGCAGGTCGAGGAGGATGATGTCAGTGTAACATCTCGATGCTGGATAAGCCTCGAAGCACTACTGGCTGCTGGGAAGCCCAACTGCCGCAGCGCATCTGCATCAAGCTCATGACGCGGAACGACTTCTACGCGCAGGTATCGCAATGTTGGCAGCAACGGATATGCTTTTGAGGTTGCATACTCTCATATCTCTTTTAACCTTCTCGCGCATGGTGTTGGATATGTTGAAAAGCTTCTTGAGGAGCACTTTTACCATGCATTCCACCCACTTTTCTTGTTTCTTTTTTCCTGCAGAGGGTACTCGCTCGTTGCATGAGAAAATTGTCAGCACACAGAACGTACTTCATTTGCTCGAAGCTATGGCTGTTGGTTCTCATTCATTTCCTTCTCTTAGTTTTCACACCTGCCGCCAAGGTGGTGCCAGTTAGCAGTACTCTCCCACTTTCCCATACTGAGGATGAAGCGACCCCCCCGAGGATGATGACCCACGTGCAGAAGGACCCGATCCAGACCCGCGGACTCAAATTCAGCTATCTCGGTGGAGGCTGGAACCTCCAGTACAAGACATTCACCCCCTTCGCAGATTCATGGCGCACAGCCGCCAACCTCCACCACTTCTGGACCCAGATAGCTATTCATGTCCTCAACCAAAATCAGTTGCCAGACAGCCTCTTCCACGAGAACACTTTCGCGCTTCATATGCCGATAAAGGCCGGACTACGGGGCGACGGGCTAGACCTATTGTTCGAGGTCATCAGCTTTGCGGGATCTATCCGCCGAGAATTCGTAGCGGCCATTGCGACCACAATGATGGAATACTCTACGCGAGGCTTCTGTGGAGTATTTATAGCCAGGCTTACTCAAGGACCAGGGACTGCAGCGATCTGGATCACCTTGACCGTCAAAGGGCTCGCGCAGCTGCAGGCGAGGGAGAATGGGCACACTTGAGGTATTCGAACGTGAAGAACACGAGATAAGGAGAGAACGAAGATAGTTGGGCGATTTCGCTGGAGGCTGGTGGCTTCTATGAATCTTCTTCTCGATCAGCAACGACCAGCATTCGCTCGATAAGCTGATATCCTTCTGCGTTTCAGCGACGACTTGATCCAGAAGTCCTACGTATTTCTCAGCCGACATGATGGACCCTGCTTCACCACCCCGGCCTATGATGTTAAAGGCAACCTCCTCCAGAGCCATCAACCAGTTATCTGTTACTGAGTTACGAAACCAGTCTATAGGCTTGAAGCGAGTGTGCTCGACAACTGTAAACCCCTGTTAGGCCATGTTCACATCAAGGTTCTAAGAAAACAATAATGTCAGCACGTCGTAACCTTCGTCCACATACGAGGATAATCACCTGGCAGAGCCTCGACAGTCTCGACTGAACCTTTACCCTTCGCCGACTGAGGATGCTTTTCCCGCCATACCGTCTGCTCTGGAGACTGCTCTCGCAGGAAACTCAATTTATATAAGCAACCTACGAATCAAGATACCTCGTTTCGTGCTCGTTGGGCTCTTGACGTGGATAAAGGGAAGATGACCCCTATGAGTGGAGTAAAGGACACATTTTCTGTGCTTCTGCAGAGACGGTCTGAAGCCTATCCCTGCACCCATCCATGGCATTCATGAAAGAACGCAAGAACAGAAAGTCGACGGACCGAATCACCAGTGAAGACCCATAGCTGAAGAGGCAAACCATCATGGCATACCTCTCCGTCGATCCAGAAACTTAAGCACAGGGCTCGGAGAAGGTCCTGTTCACATATGATACCGTGATACGAGGGACCCCTGAAAAGTGCACGGGATATGGGCGGCTTGTCCAGACCACTTCTACCTTCCTATCTGCTCGAGAGCTGCTACCGTTCTCCGGATCACCTTCATCTTGCAGTTATAGGCGTCATTGGAAAGAGGATTGTAGGTGAAGCTGGGCGGAGTAGACCTATGTCCTGACCCCTCGAAGAAAGATGGCTTGCATGCCCTACCTGTTCCTACCAATGCGAAAAGCCGACGTGCACTTTCCACGAAGGAGCGACTTCCCGGCTGCAATCCAATCGTTCTCGGTCTACACTCGAAACACGGTTTCGCGGAAACGAGCTCAAGGAATTGGATGCATGGTGCTGCTGGCGCAGCGCAGATAGAAGCAAGGTGGATACAGGGTGGCTAATGTTCGAAGCTCCCAAGTGGAAACGGAAAACATTCGTATACAGTAGCATGCATCAGTTTTAAAGCTGAAGACTGTTATTGTTGCTGCTTTTCAGATGTGTCTAGAAATACAAACTCGTTCGCAGAGCGCCATTTTTATGCATGCTTCCATATGTACCTAATAATGCCAATACTCCCACACCCCGAGCGCCTCGCTGCCGAATACCTGGGTTCGCTGATACTAAAATTCATCTTCGAGCCTTAGTTGACATCCATACCCTCATCATCGCCATCATCCCCTTCATCCCCATCATCAGTAGTATTCATCCCGTGGCTCGAATTTCGCCGCCTACTCGGCTCCCTGCCCAACCCCCCAACCCCGAATTTACCACCACCAAGCCCACCCACCATCTCCAGCTCCTCGCCGCCAACGACTCGCCCTTCAATATCAATGACCTCGCAGAGCTCCATCATGCTTTGTCGACTAAGACGCCGGAAGCCCTCCGATCGCACTACGCGGCCCCAGTGGGTGAGGCAGTAATTCGCCGCTCGTCTCCGTAGCCATTCTTCCTGAGCTACCCCTGCACGCTCCCATACAATGGCGGCGTGGTCGACGTCGAGTTCGCGGCTTAAGCGGTGGAGACAGAGGAGGCGTAGGCGAGGCATGTCGTAGACGTTCGCCATAACTAGGAGGCCTGCGACGTCGTTGAGAGAGGCACAGTATTGGGGGTGTTTCGCGATGCTGTCGGTGTAGAGGTAGTATAGAAAGGCGCGGACGACTGTGTATGGTTCTGGGATGTGCATCTTTTTGGTTTGGAATTCTGCCATCTGTGAGTTGTAAACGCGGTTGAAGTGGGGCCAGCGAGCTTGTAGAATGAGCTTGTGGACGTAGATGGGGGATGAGGTGGAAGTATCGGTTCTTTGAGAAAAGGAGGATGATAGATATCCGTCTTCGTCACTCAGATCATCCTTTTCGCCGGTGATGGTGAAGTCGGCGCCCCCACTAGTGCCCAAGTCGAACTTCGAAGCGAGGTCTGCGCCGAGGCTAGATAGGTTGGATGTTGCATGTGTATCTGAAGCAGGTAACCTTCCTAGTTCGACACTTGGTTCAGCTGACATGTTGTTGCCTAGAAGACCAAATCTTCGAAGATCGAGAGGAAGCACATCGCTCAAATACTCTTCTACCATGCCAGCGTTATTCTCCGGAGCGTCGTTAATGGAGCCAATCAGCCAAGCCTTGGTACCATCTTCGTTGATAGCACAGTACTGCCAACGATAACCAGGATCGAAGATCTCAGAGCCCTCCGCAAGCTTTTGCCATTGTAGTGTTCCCAGTTCGAGAGCGGAAAAGTTGCATTCTGAAGGATGCATGGTATTAACAGGTGTTGCGAAATCAAGCAAGCTGCCCGACGAGTAGACGTGGAAATGTGTCCCAAACGCCTGTGAAGGCACATTCGGGCCGGAAACAAATCTCATCGCCGAGATGGCCCCAGGAGCGACCGGCTTGGGTATCATCGATGATCGTACTTGGACGCTGCTAGAATTCGCAGCGTAGCCACTGGATCCTGTGGCACTACCCAGTGGCTGAATGAATTGTCCTAGCTGAGCCCGTGGGCTTGGTCCAGTTCGGTCCTGCGCGCCTGGGTCGGAGATTCCCTGCACGGGCACGGTTCTGAAGGCTGGACTGCTCTTCAGATCGAGCCACCACAGCTCGCCTGTTCGCTCCATGTCCAGTCCAAGACCACCAAAGACCCATATCCGCCCTCCCCAGACGCAGGTTGAGTGGTCGTAGCGTCCAACAAAGCTCCACGAGCGAGACCAAGTCCATGTTCTAAGGTCAAGGTAGCAGATCTCGTCCAGAGTGTACGTCTCAGAGCTTCCAGCTAGACCACCGACAACATAGAGCTTGTCATCGTAGACGACCGCCGCATGCCTGGCTCTTCCCTTCGGTAAAGGCCCGCGAACCTCGGGTTGAGTCCAATGGGCGTTCTGGAGATCGAATATGACGATGTCTGAAAGGTATTCTCGATGCTCATTCTCACCCCCATAGATGAGAAGCTTTGAACCTTGCCACAGGCATGCAGTGTGCCCTATCACAGTGAGCCTTTGCCTATGCCTTCACTGACTGGGATTAGCCACGTACCCATGCGTACCCCTGGTATGTCTCCATAATTGTCTACCAAGCTCCATTGAAGGGAATTAAGATCGAGTTTGAGAACATGATTATAGACTGGCAAGGCGAGTCAGTCCTATGCACTTAAGTGAGCTGGGCCGACAAGAGTGACCGTACCCTCGTCTGTATATTGATCAAAGCCGCCAAAAGCGTAGATGTGGTTGTTCCCGCAATATGTGACTGATGCGTTGACAAGGCAAGAAGGCCTCTGCCCGCAGGTTTTTGCTACTTTTGGCTTGTACATGTCGGTTGTTGAACGGGACCCATTTGCCGGGCTCGTCGGCAGAAGGTATGTATTATTCGAAGCGGAGGTTGAGCCGGGGGTAGCTGTAGGACTCGACAAGCCATTCCACGAGCTGCCGTTGAAACGTTGCGGTGTAACGACGCCGACGGATGTTGAATGATGCTGATCCATCTGCAATTCACATAGTGCTGGAAGTGACACAGCTTGCACGCAATTATATAGAAGCCTGTCGAACCTGCATTCGAACGCAATGAGAACGAGAAAGGTGAAGTCCCGATAGGTGTTAGGTCCGCTGAGTTGAGTAGGTGAGAAGGTTCCTTGTTTATTGCAGCATCAATTGAGCAACGAAGTGTGTTCAAGCAGCGCAGTAGCATGACCATGTTCAGGATGGATTATAACTTCCCAGAACGGCATGACGGGAACGCTTTTCCTCTTTGGTGCCGTTGCCTAGGCCAACGGAGCTTGGCGTTAAGCCCTATGATTTGTATCAAAAAGCCTGTCTGCTTTACTCTCCTCCCTCTTCTCCTTACCACCACTCCTATCCGCATACCCTCCATCTCTATCATCCTCTCTGCATTTATTGCATCTTTACCTTACGTGAGAAGCATCTTCAATCCATTAGATCAGTCTGACTCTACGTCTGCATTCGATCGACCCACCGATTGACAGAGCTCCTTGACGAAGGAACCTCGAATACCAGCTTCACTTCCGGCACATCAGCATCACTTACTAACCCATATCATCCAGGATCCATTAACTTGAGACTCTTGGAGCTCCACAGCCGGAACACCTACGACAACGTTTCGACAAGAAAAGTTGGTCAATCGAATATCTACTAACTGAAGACCGCCCGTCTTCAACTACAGTGACTGATCGATACATTAATTTGTCCATTCGATCATATTGTTCAATTCACACGATGGCTACTGCCTCGATATCAACACCTCTGAAGAGCCATCATGGCCTCTTCTCATCGAAGACCGCTGGCGGCCGCATGCCACTTACCCCGTCTCCGATCACGCGAACTGCAAGCCGAGCTCCCTCCACATCGAATCATTCATCTCCATTCACACCTCCAAGGCAGACAGCAGATTCTTCGCGTGTGGCTAATGCTTCAACATATGGCAACTTATCCTCATACTTCGCAAAGTCAGCGTCGAGATCTGCCCACCGAGACTCACCGAAGTCAAATATCGCCAAGGGCAGGCAAACACCCCGACACCTTGAGTTGGGCGTTTCGGACTGGACGCTGACAGGTACTGGCTCCACCGTAGGGCAGACGCCATCGAAGAGCTGCAGCCGCAAGAAGGGTCCGCTGCGGACAAGATCTGGCAAAACAACAATACGTCTTGACGCAGGAGACCGTTTCATTCCCAATCGGACCGCAAGTGAGGGTCTGGCTATCGCTGGTTCCGCCAAGCCCGATGCTGAAAACGCACGACCAAAGACGAGCAACGGCGAGGGCTCCACAGTCCTTGCCAATGCTGCAAGTGCGTTTGACGTTGGGGGAAGTCGCTCGGAAGATGATGCTACTGCCGCTTTGGAAGGGCTCAATCTGAACGACAATGAGGACGCGGCCTCATACACCAAGCCTGCTCCTGATACCATCGCGTATGAGTCGTCACTTGCGTCGGCTTGCGGAGTGTCGCTGAATACTCGCATTCTTGCATTCAAGCCAGCGCCACCAGAGTCATCGAAGCCGATTGATTTGAGATCGCAATATAACCGCCCGCTGAAGCCCGCAAATGCCACGTCCGCGCAGTTTCGACGACGGGTACTGACTGCTCCAGAGCGAGTACTGGATGCTCCTGGTCTGATGGATGACTACTACCTTAATCTTCTAGATTGGAGCTCTGGCAATCAAGTTGCAATCGGCCTCGAGCGCAATGTGTACGTCTGGTCTGCTGAAGCTGGCACTGTTAACTGTCTTCTCGAGACCTCGCCAGACACCTATGTCAGCAGCGTCAAGTGGAGTGGAGACGGAGCATATGTCGGAGTCGGTCTCGGCTCAGGTGAAATTCAGATCTGGGATGTCGAGGAGGGTACGAAGCTTCGAAGCATGTACGGCCATGAGACTCGTGTCGGAGTCATGGGCTGGAACAAACACATTCTCTCCACAGGTGCACGAAGTGGTCTGGTCTACAACCATGACGTCCGTGTCGCAGAGCACAAGGTCGCCGAGCTCATCTCCCATACCGCGGAGGTCTGTGGTCTCGAATGGAGATCGGACGGCTCGCAGCTCGCCACTGGTGGTAATGACAACTTGGTCTCTATCTGGGATGCCCGCTCACTAGGAGCCCCCAAATTTCAAAAGACCAACCACCGGGCCGCTGTGAAGGCGTTGAGCTGGTGCCCGTGGCAACCAAATTTACTGGCCACTGGGGGCGGATCGTATGATAGACACATCCATTTCTGGAACACCACCACCGGAGCTCGCACTAACAGCATCGACACCGGCTCGCAAGTGACAAGCCTCCGCTGGAGCAACCACTACAAGGAGATTGTCAGCTCCAGCGGCTTCCCAGATAACTCCTTGAGCATCTGGAGCTACCCAACCTTGGTACGCAATGTCGAGATCCCTGCGCACGAAACGAGGGTTCTCCACAGCTGCCTCAGTCCCGACGGTCAAATGCTCGCCACCGCAGGTAAGCTTTGCCGCATCGTCCTGTAGTGAATGTACCGCAGCTAACGTCCTACGCAGCTGCGGACGAGAGTCTAAAGTTCTGGAAGATCTTCGAAAAGAAGCCAGGAACGGCATCAATGAGCTCAAGGGAAGGAGGCGTCACGAGCAAGGGGGGCGACATGGTCAAGCAAATGACCATACGATGAATACTCTTTGACCGCTTTAATGAGGTGAAGGGATTGTGCTTGGGTTGTCTGCATACTCGGTTTAGCGTTGGGCATTTCCACATGATCGACGAGCGGCATGGCTTTATGATGGTGGACTCAGGTGTTACCTTTCAACATGCGTGTACTTAATAGGCTCTAATTGACCTAGACATTCTTTTTGAAGTGCATAAAAAGTATCCCCAAGCCAATATGGTGACAAGTGAAGGCGTTTGCTGCCAAGCGCAAATTAAGCGAGAGGAGTGAAGTGAATTTCCAGCGCGGACGATTCTTCACCCTGACAACTCCACCCCTCCGAATACCACCATTTCAACAGCGAGCTGCACGACAACGTATCGCAGATTACTCATAAGAGCAAGTCACTGCGAGAAGCTGGAACGAGGATAAGATGATATAGGAGACAAGAAGAAGAGGGACACACGGTCGCTGGCTGGGACACTGCGGAAATTGACCATCCACCCTCACCTTCCATCATACAGCTGCTTCTACCAGCCCGCAAACCTCTCGCAAAATCTTCACCAAGCCTTCAGAGCACGGTCCTGCAGAAGAGCCGGAGAGACAAGATGTCGAACCAGCTCGTGGTTAGTCGGCTTTTGCCAGACTCTCAGTCCACCCCCACCATTTTGTGGAGAGCAGTCACTGAAGAGTGACAACAATTGCAGGGCCCAGTGTACAAGCGCATCATCGACGATACATTCGAGCAGTCGCAGGTCACCTTCGAAGAAGAAGGCATCAATCAGCAGACCTTGGATGAGTTGCGCGCGGTAGGTCTCCCTTGTTCGTTACAACCGTCCACATGGCAAGTCCATTGTCAAAGCCAACGTGGCATTGTACCCAAGTCTCTTCCGCATCGTTTCCATGTCTGCTCATTCTTGGAGAACGAATTTGGAGGATTTGGTACTGTCGTGCATATCTGTGTGACTGGGCGTCAGCATCGATCTCTGGCGGGACATTGAACGGGAAGTGGGGATTATGAAGTTTTGGGGCCCGACCCTTTGAATCACTTAAATCACAATCCCTGTCCAATCTCGGCCTGGCGCTTCTTTCCTGGCCTCGGGGCAAGTCCTAGCGAGTCTAACACTACGTTTTTTACCCTTACTGTTTCAAATCCTGTCTGTTATTGGACAGTACAAAAGACGTTTCCTTGGTCTTCATTGCTACATACTAATAGGGCAAACAGACATGGCAGACCAAGCTCAGCAACCTCCATGTCGCTTCATTCCCCTGGGAGCCCGCCCCAGCTCCGCCGCCTCCTCAGCCGATGGCTAATCCGACTCCTGTACCTTCGAACGTGCCGAAACCCTTGAACATGCAGCCCAATGGACATCAACCCTCCACTGGACCTAACGCTACTGCTGGCAATATCCGCATCAAGTCAGAGCCTGGCTCTGACTACAGCCAGATTCCTCAATTCACTGGCTACCAACCCAACACAAGCTACGACAATAACAAAGAGGCCCAACAACGTGCTGCTGCTGCATTGAGCCAGAAGTTCGGCGAAGCCGCTGCGCCGCAAATCAGTCAGCTTACTGCGCAGTTCAACAGCCCTCATTCAGGTCCACGTCCCTCGCCGAACCCAGGGAATATCCAGCTGCCTCCACAGCTGACAGAGCAGCAGAGAAGGGAGTATGCCGAGCGCCAGCGTCAGCAGCAGGCGCGACAGATGCAGCAAGCTCAGCAGGCGCAACAGAGGCCTATCGTGGGCAGTGCACAGACCGACGGTGCTGATGAATGGAAGGAGATGGTTGCTCAGCGTCGTGCTGCTGCTCTGGCGGATTCTGATGCTACGCAAGCGGCGGATCTGACTATGCGTCAACGCCTTGAGAATATGAGCCATGCCATGGAAGGCGGAGGCTTTATGATGCCCTTGTCCGAGCAACCTACCCAATCGCAAGCAAAGAAGCGTAAGGCTGTCGTCCCGGCGGGCGCTAGCTTCTCGCATACTGCTTCGGCAGCTACACGGTCTAGTGATCGAATTTTCGTGAAGGGGATCCCCCAGCTGGACGGTTTCGGCGACTCAGACACCGAGGACAAGTCAGGCATCAAGCCAGAGCCAGAGTTGTTCGAGGAAGACGACGAAGATGCCATCAACTCGGACCTCGATGATCCAGACGAGGAAGTCGTACAAGAAGAGCAGGAGGATGGTCAGGAAGGCCAGATTATGGTGTGCACCTATGACAAGGTGGCACGCGTGAAGAACAAGTGGAAGTGTACCCTGAAAGATGGGGTCTTGACTACTGGAGGCAAGGAGTAAGCCCTACCCCGGCAAGAGCCGCTTTAGTCCGAGGCCAGGCTGATCAGAGTATAGATACGTCTTCCACAAAGCTACCGGGGAGTTTGAATGGTAATCCCATACGCGAGTGAGAAAACCATGCCCAGATTGGGCTCCTAGCTTCATCGGATGTGCGCCAGCTGATTGGCCACACAGCCGATGTCGAACAGATCGAGAGCACCAGCTATCTCATAACGGCCGACGGCACGGCCATTTCTGACGCTTTGGCACATAGTATGCATTCTTCATCGGCGGTCATTTATCTTCGACAGGCGGGATTTGGCGTGATCAGGCGATGGGCAGATTGATCATACTTAGATATCCACCGGCAGTGGGACATCATTTACTAGATCAAGGCGCGGTGCAATAATGGACTGCACGGCCATTATGCTTGAAGAATTACCTCACCATCCCCAGTTTCTTAGAATCAATCCGCTCAGAGCGCAGTGTTCTCCAATGACTGACATCTGGTCGTAAGATATCGCACCTCTTTCGCCTGTTCAGCAACACAACTCCCCCGACCAA
>JAABUZ0100001064.1_pt1 | contig 55989 bp, 53 predicted proteins | sample 5562091 | NCBI WGS metagenome assembly JAABUZ01 (sample SAMN12813069, study PRJNA571459) | rock metagenome | isolation source: Antarctica rocks | place: Antarctica: Victoria Land, Linnaeus Terrace sud | collected 2015-12-21 | reverse complement strand
TACTTAACCACTGGCATGGGTTTATGCGTGTGGCTGTAGTAGAGGTAAAAGCCGGTGACGAGGGCGATAATGAGCAGGCCCGCGTAGAGGGTCGCAAAGACTTCTTCCCGCTTCAGCTTGAAGTAACGGAAATTGGCAATCAAAACGGCGAGGCCCATCGGCACAAGCGCGGCGATGTTGAAGCCCCACGGCGACAGAACGAACAGCATGGTTGCCGTCAGCAGCCCGTAAATCCACCAGAACGTCCCGCGCACGTTCATGTTCAGACGCAGAACGACGGCAAAGAAGAACGCAACAAAGAGGGCATCACCTGGCCCGATAAACGCGATTGGATGCAGTGCGCCCGGATGGGCGGCAGCCCCAATGCCAGGCACGGGAATCGAAATCTGACGCACGACTTCCGGGTGATGCGCGACGACATTCTGCGTGAAGCCAATGGAAGTCATCGCGCCCAAATAGTCAATCGGCATAGCGACCAGCGCGACCGGCAGCAGAACATTCGGCTCACGGATTATTCGGGACAGCAGAATGCCGAGAAAGGCACAGCCCAGCGTCAGCGCCAGCCCCTGCAAAAGCGGCGTCAGCACAAAAAGCCCGGCATTCACTGTGCCGGGCCAGGCGTGATGCGGGTGGAGAAACGCGATTGTTGCCACAATGAGGCCCGTGAACAGCAACGCCATGAGGAGGCAGGGAAGCGGCCGCAAGCGCAGGCCGACAACCGACTGCGCCAGCCAGAGCTGAAGCAGCATGAATGCCATTGTCGAGGGAAGCGCCAGTATCCGAAGCAAAGGAATCGGCAGCGGCGGGACCAGCGGCAGCAGCAGGTTGAATGCTACATAAGCTACTGCCGCCAGTCCTGCTAATCTCAGCGCCCCGCGCTCGGCAGGGGGCGCAGGCAGAGCCGCTGGTTGGGCCGAAGTCATGCTTCATTCTCGCTTTCGCGTCGGGACCGGTTCTCGCGGCGCAGCAGGCCTTCGATTTCGCTGATCGTCGTCGCCGTGACCAGCAGGCCGCGCAGGGCGGAGACGCCGGGGAAGCCTTTGAAGTAGTGCGTCAGCTGCCCGCGCATTTCTTTGACGGCCCGTTCTTCGCCGACGGCCGGGTTCTCGGCCATTGTCTTGAGATGGAACAACGCGGCGTCGATGCGCTCAGCGAGCGTTGGCGCGGGCCGTATTTCGCCGGTCTCCAGATACGCTTTGATGTCGCCGAACAGCCACGGGTTTCCCATCGCCGCCCGGCCCACCATGACGGCGTCGCAGCCGGTTTCGTCCACCATGCGTTTTGCGTTTTCCGGCGTTTCCACGTCTCCGTTGCCGATGACGGGGATGGTCACGACATCTTTCACGCGCCGAATGATGCTCCAGTCGGCATGGCCCGTGAAGCCCTGGCTGGCATAACGGGCGTGAACGGCAATCGCCTGAGCGCCCGCGTCCTGCGCCCGGCGGGCAAAGTCAATGCCGGTCGTCTGCGACGGGTCCCAGCCGGACCGTATCTTCACTGTGACCGGTACTTTCACGGCGTCCACCATGGCTTTCACGACTGACTGCGCCAGGCAGACATCTTTGAGCAGCGTCGCCCCCGCGCCGGTCTTGGCGACTTTCGGGACCCAGCAGCCCATGTTCAGGTCAATAATGTCCGCCCCTGCCGCTTCCACCACCAACGCGGCTTCCGCCATCAGTTCCGGGACGCCGCCGAAAAGCTGCACCGACACAGGCCGTTCACTGTCCGACCAGTCAAACATGCCGAACGTCTTGGCGTTCTTGTAATGGATCGCATGGGACGACAAAAGCTCCGTCACTACCAGGCCCGCGCCATGATTGCGGCAGAGCAGCCGGAACGCATGAGAAGTCACCCCGGCCATCGGGGCCAGCACCAGCGGCGTGTCAATCGAAATCGGCCCAATTTGCAGGGGCTTCAATTTGTTCGCTAAAATCGTCATGTCTTACGCTTTATAACCATTTTCATTACGCGGTCGAGCAGCCCAGGGTGAAAATCCCGAACCTGCTCCAGTGCGCTTTCGCCGAATTGCTGATACATCCGAGCGGCCTTTTCGACTAAATCCTCATCGTCCGCTGTCAGGCAAAATCGCTCTGGGTAAAATTTCATTATTATCTTACCTTCAGAAGCAAGCTGCACCAGGTAGTCCTTCGCATTGGCAATTCTGATTTCTTCAAGTGGCCTCACAGCCTCAATGCACACCAAGTCTTTGCTGTAAGAGGTTTGCCCTGGCATAAAACCATCACTTGATAAGATATAGATTGAACCTGCCGCAGAGCCATAACGCCTGTCAAAAGCCCCTGCGAACCGTTCGCAGAGGTAAGGCTTGCCTGAAACCACACCCGAAGCGCACGTAAAGTCCCCGCCTAACCTTCCAAGAAAGACCGCCGCCACAGCAACATCATCGGCTGCATAAACCCACGGATGCCCGTGCGTGCCTGCATGAGGAATGATCTCCGTTAAGCCCTGTACCGGCGAAGCGTGATAAACTCTGTCTATCAAGTGAGAGGTTCCTTCAGTGTACGAGCCAATGTTTGCTATCAAGCAGCATGTTCGTGTCAAGAAGATAAAGAATGTCGTTCAGCACCGCTGATTTTTGTCCGGCCACTAATCAAGTCCTTTGAGCTGCGCCAAAAGTTCGTGAGTTGTTTCATCACCAGGCCATCGTCCCTGAATGGCCTCCATGGCGGTCTTGCCCGGAGGCGGCTGCCGTCGCGGCTTCAGCTCTGCCAGCGATTGGGGACCAGCGTAAGATGCCGATCCGGTTGCACTTTGAGCTTTTACCAGTTCCGCGTTCATAAGCTGTTCCATCTGAGCCACTTGGCGCTTCAAAGCTAGTACCTCGTCTTGAAGACTTTGCAGCTTGGTGAAAGTCTGCCTGGCCCGGCGCGAAGTTACTTGTCGTCTTGTTGCAGATGTTATCATAACCCGCCTATTATACCCTGCCTTTTCGCCCTCGTCAGGTGCCTCCTGCTGGTGAGGGCGATAAGGCATTAAACTTTTCGCAGTGCTTGCAGGAATGTCCGTTTGGTCTGCCGAAGTATGCCCATGAAGCAAGCATACATGAAAGCCTTTGATTGTCTTGCTGAAGGGAGTTTTCCATTGACACTGAGCGAGACACTAGACGAGTATCAGAAGAGTATCAACGCCTGGCTGGTGAGTTCAAAGCGCGAAACACAGGCGATCCAAAAATTCGCCAAAGCGGCGGAAGCAGGCAATTTGCGGGACCTGGAAAAACTGCGTCTAGCCGCCCAGTCCGCAGGTGCGGCTTCCTCTCAGCAGGCAGACGCCTGCCGCCCGCTGGAGTTTAACGCCGCCGAATACTTATCGCCGCAAGGCGGTTATCTGGTGGAGCTGAAACAGGCGGCGGAGCAAGAAGGAGTCAACCTTTACGAGCGTGACGGCGTTTTGTTCTGCTACCCAGTTCTTGTCCGGCTGGAGCCGGAAGCGTGCGCGGTCCGCATTGACAAGAAACTGGAAATGAACATTGCTCCCAAAGTGCTGGCCGCCCGGCTGAAAAAGGAGCAGGGGAATGAGCCAAAAACGAAGCCGGAGCAGTTTGTTGAGTCTCTTTTCGGCGCTTACCGAGTGATCCGTGACGGCGAATACCAGGGGGCCGCTGTCTCTATACCACTAAAGCGCCTTTACGACATTCTGACGCTCCGACCCGGCAGCAGCAAAGAGTATTCCCTGCTTGATTTTACGCGGGAGATTTATTTTTTGGACAGAAGCGGCGTCACGGAGACGAAAAAAGGGTTTCGACTGACGCTCACTGCCAGCACTGCCAGCCGCGAACGGCAAGGAGATTTACTGAAATTTGTGACTCGTGACGGACACGAAAAGCTTTATGCAGGCATTAAGTTTACTGGAACAAACAAGGAGCAATCAACATGAGTGTCGCTTCCGCAGAATGGATCAGGCTGCTGGAAAATGAGTATCTTGCGGATTTCATTGCCTCCGGCGGTTCTGCCGTCAAGATTGCCGTTGCTCTACCGCAGCATACGGAAGAAGTGACCAATGCCGTCGCGGGCAGCGCACAAGGCCTGGGATACCAGGTCGTCCGCGTCAATGCAACGCAGACGCGCGTCCACATGATAGACCAACTTTTTTATGCCGTCACGCGCCAGATCGAATGGGATGGTCTTACGGAACGCTGGCTGCGCGATTTGCTGTCACGGAACGGCATCGCTGTTGCAGAGGGAATGCCGCTTCAGGACACGGAAGCGCTTGCCGCATTTAATGGCTTGCTGGTTCCTGATTTGTTTGGACAGATCAACCGGCTAATCACGAACGCGCTTTTAAAGGATTATACGCTCTGCAAAGAGTTTCGCACGGCGATGACAATGCTTTGCCGGGCGTATCTGAACCCACAAGATGTCGTTTCCGAAGATGCCGCCGTCATCAAGCAGTGGCTTCACGGCGAGAAGTGCAACCTGACGGCCTTGAAGCGGCTGCAAATCTATCAGAAAATCGGTCGGCACAACGCGCGTCTTTTGCTGAACTCACTGGCGGTCTGGGTCCACAAGGCTGGGTATTCCGGCCTGGTGGTGCTACTTGACATTAATGCAGTCGTCACGGAAACGCCACCGGGACTGGGCCTCACCCGATACGCGCGGGGGAGCGTACTGGATACCTATGAGCTTCTGCGTGAGTTCATTGATGACACGGACGAGACCTCCAATTTGCTGCTCATTGCCATTGCTGGGCGCGGCCTGCTGGATGATCCCAAGCGCAGCGTGGATCATTACCAGGCGCTGAAGCTGCGGATTTCCAATGATGTCCATGACAAGGAACGTGCGAACCCACTGAACATCATGGTGCGTTTTGATCTCGCCGAGCCGCAAGAAGTCGCCGAAAACGAGGGAGAAATCTTATTGTGACGGTCAATCTTAATCAGCGCCGCGCCGTCGAGGCACTCAGAGCCGGCGTCCCCAACCGTGATGTGGTCCGCCAACTTAAGCCAATGCAGCCGGAACTCGAACGCCGATTCGCCGCTCTGCTTCAAGAAACCCAGGAAAATTGGGGAACGGAGAGGCAGGCAGAGGGCCTCTTGATAGAAGGCGGGTTTGGAACCGGAAAATCACACTGCATGGAGTATCTACGCCACCTTGCCCTCGAAAATAATTTTGTCTGCTCGACGCTGGTTCTGAACAAAGAGATGCCTTTGCACAATCTGGCACGCATTTATCGTGGCTGCGTCGAGTCTGCCACGGTTGCCGATAAGACGGGGCCTGCATTGACGGAGATCGTCAACTCGTATAACCCAAACCTCGCCCCCTTTTACCGCGAGCTATATCAATGGGCGCACCGGGCGGATAAAGACCCGCGTATTGGAGCAACCTTATTTCTGTTCGAGGACTGCAAAGATGAAAATCTTCGGGAGAAAATCGTCGCCGAATGGACCGGCTATCCTATGAAGGTGCAGGATTTAAGAGCAGCCTTGAAAGAGGTCAATCAGCACAAGGAATACAACATCAGCCGCCCGCAGACAATGAAAATCTCGCAGCGGTTCGAGTTCCTTTCTAGGTTCTTCCGATCCGCTGGCTATCAGGGTTGGGTCATACTTTTGGATGAAACCGAAATTATTTCGCGGTATAGCCTTCAGCAGCGCGGAAAAGCTTACGCGCATCTGGCCCGGTTAATGGGTCTCACCGACAGCACACTCATTCCTGGACTTGCCAGCGTCTTTGCGATTACGGATGATTACGCGGGGCAGGTTCTGCGAGCGGGTAAGAATGATGTTTGCAATGTTCCCGGAAAAGTAAGGGACATAAAAGATGAAGACATCAGCGGCGATGCCGGCATTGGAATGGACGCCATCGAAAATCGGTCGCTCCAGCTTGGCAAGCCCACGTCAGACCAAGTGCTTGAAACATACGACAAGGTCTGCCAAGCTTATTCGCAGGCTTATTTGTGGGATGCTCCGCCCATCGAAAACAAGCGAGAGCATCTTGCGTCAAACAGTATGCGCCAGTATGTTCGCTCCTGGATTAACACTTGGGACCTACGGCGTTTGTACGATTATCAGGCGCAGACGACGCTTGAGAGTGTCACGATGTCTTACGACGAAGACGCCGATTTGCAGGAAGACGCGCCTGAGATCGAAGAAGGAGCAACAATCTAGCCTACAGGCTCGGCCTCAACCTGCTCTGCCGTTGCCTTTTGGCTGATGACGAGGGCCAGCGCACCCAGCACGAGCAGGCCGCCAAAAAGCTGACCGGCGGTTAAAGTCTGGCCCAGCAGGTACCAGGCGAGCAGGGCGGCAATCACGGGTTCCAGCAGGATAGAGAACGCGACAAGCGACGACGTGAAGTGGCGCAGGGACCAGTTCAGCAGCGTGTGTCCGAAAATCTGCGGGCCCAGCGTCATGCCGAGCAGCGCCCGCCAGACGCTTGACGAGTACGCCAAAGTCGCGCCGCCGCGTGCCAGCAGCGCGGCCCACAAAACGACCGCGGCAACGGAATACGCGACCGTCACTTGACGCTGCGATGAGATAGTCTCATGCAGGCCTTCAACGCACAATAAGTAGCTTCCGAACAATAAGCCGGCGCTGAGGCCGAAGGCGTCGCCTAAGAATGTCGTGCGGGAGGCGGTCTGCGCCGACGCCTGCGTGACCAGCCAAAGGCCAAGTCCGGCGACCGCCAGTGCAAAGGTGTCTCGCAGTGTTGGACGCCGTCGGCCCAATAAAAAGCTGCCAATAGTAGTCCAAAGCGGCGTCGTGCAGGCAAGCAGGGTGGCACGGGCGACGGAAGTCCGGTCCAGCGCCGCGAACCAGGTCACGAAATGGGCGGCGAGACACAGCCCCGCCAGCGCCAGCCGCCAGCGCACGTCTTTTGGGATTGGGCCGGGAACACTCTCGCCGCGCCGGAGCAGTGACAGGCCGGTAAAAAAGAGCGCGGCCAGCCCCAAACGCCAGGCGGCAATGGCAAGCGGCGTCGCCTGCGACAGCGCTTGATGCGCGAACAAGCCCGCCGTGCTGACTAAGAAGACCGCCAGCAAGAGTATCAGCTTGTTCAATTTAAGTGTCTCGCATCAAGAGTCCCGAAGGGACCGGTCAAAGAGCAGGCGCAGGCCGTCCAAAGTCAGATGCGGCTCCAAATGCGTGATGCTCGTGCTGGCCTCGGCGAGAAGCTCCGACGCATAGCCGCCGGTAGCGATGACCGGGCAGCCGGGCGCGTCCATTTCGTCCCGAAACCGGCTAATCATGCCGTCCACCAGCGACAGAGTTCCCAGAACAATGCCCGATTGCAGGGCATGAACCGTGTTGTTGCCGATGGCGCGGGGCGGGGGAGCCAGCTCCACACGCGGGATTTTGGCGGCCTTCGCAAACAGCGTTTCCAGCGACAGCCCAATGCCGAGACAGATCGCGCCGCCGAGATAGAGCGGCAATCCGCCCGGCATAGACGGAGCCGCGACCGCGTTAAACGTCGTCGCCGAGCCGAAGTCCAGCACAATACACGGAGCGCCGTACTTGTGAACCGCCGCCGCCGCGTCTACTAATCTATCGGTGCCGACATCCCCCGGCGGCGTGTACCCGACTTCTAGCCCCAAATCACTCAGTGCCGTGATTTCTAAAGCGTCCAACCCAAACGCCGCGTGCGCCAGCCGCTTCAGCGCCGGGGTCGCGCCGGGAACCACGCTCGCCAGCGCAATTCCCGAGATGTCCGTCCTCGCCAGGCCACTTTGGGCAAACAGCGCCCCCAGAAACGCCGCGTACTCATCATGCGTCCGCCCCGTTTCCGTCCGAATGCGCCAGTGCGCTTGCAGGGTCTCACCCGCATACACCCCAAACGTCACATTAGAATTGCCCGCATCCACCACTAAAAGCATGGGCTATTATAGCACGGCGTCCCAAACATTCTGTTGCAGTTATTCAGGGTGATTGTCAGCTATACTTATGGCTGAGAGATTCGCGCATGAAACAAATCGGCGGCAATATCCAGATTCTGCTCTATTTACTGGGAGCAGTCGTCATCGCGGTCTTCTCCTTCGGCATGGCTATTGCGATGCATCAGAATCAAGTCGAGAGCGCGGCGCAGGTGCCTCTGTACAAAGCCGACTGTTCTGGGGCATTGTGGTACTCCGCAACGACGCCGGAGGCACCATGTTACGACGTGCAGACTTATATCGTTCTGACCAACCATTGGCATAAGGGCTTGGATCATTATAGCGCTGAACTGACCCTGCCCAATGGCAACGATGTCAATGGCAGCATCGTGGATGAGTTTTCCGCGAAGCTCATGTCGGGCAGCTACACCGCTGAAATCTGGCATGGGAAACTCACTCAAATCCTCGTTAGAAATCAAGTGCTGCGAACACAAGACAACCCCACCACAAAGGGCGGGGAGAGCGGCGCGGTTGACGTGGCGATCCTTGTCATTGCTGGGATTGTAGCCACGCTGTTTGTAATACTCTTTTCGGCGGTCTTCGTCAAGGGCTTACAGGATGGGCAATAAGCGTATCAAAGCAGGACTCCTATTCGCAGGCCGCGAACTAGGAAGTATGAATATCAAGCGACTTTTTCCGGCGGTGGCGGGGCTGGCTTTGCTGGGGTTTGCCGCGCCGCACGCTTTGGCTTGGAACGGGACGGGGCATATGGTGGCGGCGGATATTGCGTATGACCATCTGACGCCGAAGACGAAGGCGGGGATAGATGCGCTGCTCCAAAAGCACCGGGATTATGCGCTGTGGATGCGGGAGATGCCGACGGGGTACACGGACAAGGGGCGGTGGGCGTTTATGAAGGCGTCTACCTGGCCGGACGAGGTTCGGAAGACGCCGGATGACCGCCCGACTTGGCATTATATTGACCTGCCGGTTGTCGCGCCGGGCTACGCGCCGGACACGGCGGCGATTCGGGTGGTGACGCCGAACGCGGAAACGCAGATTGGGGCGGAAACGGCGCTGCTCACGGCGAAGACGGCATCAGATGGGGAACGGGCGGTGGCACTGTGCTGGGTGGAGCATTTAGTCGGTGACATCCATCAGCCCCTGCATGATTCGGCGCTGTTCTCGGCACAGTTCCCGCACGGCGACCGGGGCGGCAACGATGAGACGCTGGCCCCGAACGCCGTGGACGCGGACCCATTAGAAGCGGCGGCGAACCCGCATAAGCTGCACGCGCTTTGGGATGATTTGCTGGGCGCGACGCAGGACCCGGTGGAAATTGCGAAAATCGCGGCATCTTTGGAGACGCCCGCGTATGGCCGAAGCACGTTTCCGCAGCTTGCGCTGCACAAGACGGTTCACGAATGGGCGCAGGAAGGCAATATCCTGGCGCAGCGTGACGCCTATGTAGATGAAACGCTGCCGATGACGGCGATAGGCGAGGGGAAAGCGGAAGTCACGCTGCCGCCGAGGTATCTGACGACGGCGCACCAGATCGCTGACCGCCAAGTTGCTTTGGCCGGGCTGCGGCTGGCGGACACGCTGAACGCGCAGAAGTTCTAAAAAGGGCTCAGAGATAAGGGAGAAGATAAGAGGGCAGACACGGGGGTCTGCCCCTACGTTTGTGGGGTTAGGGGTTGCGGTCACGGCTGAACATTTCCGTGACCCAAAACTCGCCTCTGGCGTTGCGGTAGATACCGATGCCGACTTTGGCGAAGCGCGGCTCCAAGATGTTGGCCCGGTGGCCGGGGCTTGCCATGAATGCACGGTGGGCATAGTCTACGTTGTAGATGTCGTTGAAGATGCTGCAATAGTAGATGTTCTCGCCGACGAGCAGGTACTGCGGCTGGGGCTGGCCGAGCTGCTTGAGAGACGACAAGTAGCGGTCCATCGGCGACGACAGGCCGGGAGTAGGCGAATGGTGGTCAAAATAATCCTGGCTGCACATTTCTTCCGAGTGGGTGCGGGCAGTCGCCGTCAGCATCGAGTCAAGCGTGAGAATGCTGAGGCCGCGCTGGGATCGCTCGGCGTTGATAAGCGCAATGAAGGCTTCTTCCTCCAAGACTTTATCTTCGGCGGGCGAGGCGATGTCGGCGGCGGGCAGTGTCAGCGCCGTCAGTACCGGCACGGGGCGCACGGAAGCGGTGCGAACGGCGGCAGGCCGGATGGGAACGGACGAAAGACTGACCGGACATTGGGGCGCGGAAGCGCCGGTGGCCCAAACTAACCCCGCGAGCAGAAGCGAACTAAACATCTTGGCGTGACCTCTCCGAGCCGAAGCAAATGATGCTTTTATTCTCGGAGAACGACGCCGGTTTTAGAGGGGCAGGCGGGGCAAACCGGCATAATCCGGTATCTTTGCCGTCCGGCGTAAGAGTGTCTTTAGCGGCATTGACAAAAGACGCGGCGCAGGGGTAAACTATATCCGACCGCATTAGTCGCCTTTAAGCGCTATTTGAGAAAAATTTAGAACTGCGAGAAACCAGCATGAGTGCAGCCACAGATACGATTGAAGAGTTTGCAAGCAAAGAATACAAATACGGCTTCGTCAGCGAGATCGAAAGCGACACGATCCCGGTCGGCCTGAGCGAAGAAGTCATTCGGACAATTTCGACCAAGAAGAACGAGCCGGAATGGCTCTTAGAGTTCCGCCTCAAAGCTTACCGGCACTGGCTGACCATGAGCGACCCGCTTTGGCACAATGTGACTGTCAAGCCTGTGGACTACCAGAAAATCGCCTACTTCTCCGCGCCGAAGCCGAAGAAGGTGTTAAACAGCCTGGACGAAGTGGACCCGGAGATGCTGGCGATGTTCGACAAGCTGGGCATTTCTTTGGCCGAGCAGCAGCGGCTGTCCAATGTCGCCGTGGATGCCGTGTTTGACAGCGTTTCCGTCGCCACTACGTTCAAGGGCGAGCTGGCCCGGCAGGGGATTATCTTCTGCTCGTTCTCCGAAGCCGTCCACGATCACCCGGAGCTGGTGCGCGAGTATTTAGGCTCGGTCATCCCGTATTCGGACAACTTCTTCGCGACGCTGAACTCGGCGGTCTTCACCGACGGCTCGTTCTGCTACATTCCGAAGGGCGTTCGCTGCCCGATGGAGCTGTCCACCTACTTCCGCATCAACGCCGCGAATACCGGCCAGTTCGAGCGGACGTTAATTATCTGCGACGAGGGCGGCTACGTTTCGTACCTGGAAGGCTGCACCGCGCCGATGCGCGATGAGAACCAGCTTCACGCGGCCTGTGTCGAGCTTGTCGCCATGAAAGATGCGACCATTAAGTATTCGACGGTTCAGAACTGGTATCCCGGCGACAAGGACGGCAACGGCGGCATCTACAACTTTGTCACCAAGCGTGGCATCTGCAAGGGTGACAACGCCAAGATTTCGTGGACGCAGGTGGAAACGGGAAGCGCGATTACGTGGAAGTACCCGTCGTGCATCCTGCAGGGCGACAACTCCGTCGGCGAGTTCTACTCGGTGGCGCTGACCAACAACAAGCAGCAGGCCGACACCGGCACGAAGATGATTCATCTGGGCAAGAACACGCGCTCTACCATTGTCTCCAAAGGCATTTCGGCGGGACGCGGCCAGAACACCTACCGTGGTTTGGTCAAGATCAATCCCGGCGCGGAGAACGCCCGCAACTACTCCCAGTGCGACTCGCTTCTCTTGGGAGACCGCTGCGGGGCGCACACGTTCCCGTACATTGAAGTAAAGAACCCGACGGCCACGGTCGAGCATGAAGCGTCAACATCCAAGATCGGCGAAGACCAGATTTTCTACTGCAACCAGCGCGGCATTTCCACCGAAGACGCCGTTTCCATGATCGTCAACGGCTTCTGCAAAGAAGTCTTCCGCGAGCTGCCGATGGAGTTCGCCGTCGAAGCCCAAAAGCTTTTAGGCGTCAGCCTGGAAGGCAGCGTCGGTTAGATAGGAGGTGTGTTGTGCCCTTTCCCGAACAGCGTGAACTCATTCGAGACCTTGTCCTAAATGACCATGTGGCAATTCAATCTGTCTCTCTAAGCCTCGCAATTTACTTCAGCTCACGAATTGCGCCTGATGAAGAGTGCATCTTTGAGGTAATCCATGATTTTGGTTTTGACGAGGTCAGCAAAGAACATGCTATGTTTCAAGTACAGTTCGGGCCAACACGCAACTTCCCGTTACCAGCGGGGGATTTTCTGCATCTCTTTCTGACCAACGCACCGGAAGCGCTTTATGCAATAGACAATGGCTGGCCGGAAGTTCATGATCTTTGCGAGGCAATGCGGTCAGGCCAATATGAAGTGGTTTATCTCCGCCCGAATGATCCTGATGCAGACAAAGTTCTGGATGCTCTTAAGAGATCTGCAAGTGTACTCCAGCTGGCTGCTGTCGCCGCATGAAGCAGTCGGAAGCATGGATGATGCAGGCGAGATCGGACTTGAAGGCAAGCGCCGTAGTTTTCCAGCGTGACGATCCAGAGTCCTATTGCCAGGCAATCGCAAAATCTCAGCAGGCAGTCGAAAAGTCTGTTAAGGCGATGGTTGCGGCGTTAAAGGAAAGTGGCGTTGATGCAGTAAACATCAGTGCTGACCATTACCCACAGAAGGAAATCTTTGCCCTGCTGCTGATAAAGCGGGCCGTCAGTCAGGAGCTAGTGGGTCACATCCACACCATTTTCTCAGGGCATCGTTTAGGCGAAATCCGTGCACTCTGCTTGCTGGCACCTAATCTGCCGCCGCGTCGGAATACGGAGTACCCTTATCCTGATGGTATCGGTGGTTGGACCGCCCCTGCGGCTCTTGGTAGTTTTCGGGTTGACGAAGTTTACCGATTTCGCGCCCTTGCAGATGATCTTGTGCCTTTAGTAGGACGCTTCGTACAGGCTACTGAGTTCAATCTTAAACAATAATCGAAATAATAGGAGACACAAATGGCAAGCAAGTATGTGATTCAGATTAAAGGCTGGCCGGGACACGCGCACGAAGTCGTGACGCATACTGAGCAGGAAGCCCAGGTTAAGGCCGAAGAACTGGTCAAGAAGTCTAATGCCGAAGGCGTTGACATGAAGGCACACGGCGGTCGGCATGACGGCAAGGATCACCGCTGGGAAGGCACGAACGAAAACGGCCACCCGCGGGAAATCAAGATTGTCGTCGGCGAAGGCAAAGTGTCTTAACGAGATTTTGGAGAGATCATTTACTATGGCATTACTGGAAGTGACGGACCTGCACGCGCGGGTCGCGGAAAAAGAAATACTCAAAGGCATCAACCTGACGGTCAACGCCGGCGAAGTGCATGCGATTATGGGGCCGAACGGCTCCGGCAAAAGCACTCTCGCGGGCGTTCTGTCCGGGCGCGACGCTTACGAAGTGACCGGCGGCGAAGTGCTGTTTGAGGGCAAAGATTTACTGGAACTGGAACCGGAAGAGCGAGCGCAGGAAGGTCTGTTTTTGGCGTTCCAGTATCCCGTCGAAATCCCCGGCGTCAACAACACCTATTTCCTCAAAGCCGCGCTGAACTCCATTCGCCGCTACCGGGGCGAGGACGAGCTGGACGCCGCGCAGTTCCTGAAGCTGGTGCGCGAGAAGATGAAGGTGCTTCATATTGACCCCAGCCTGCTGAACCGGCCCGTCAATGAAGGCTTTTCGGGCGGCGAAAAGAAGCGCAACGAAATCTTCCAAATGGCCGTGCTTGACCCGAAGCTGGCAATTTTAGATGAGACTGACTCTGGCCTGGACATTGATGCGCTGAAAATCGTCGCCGACGGCGTGAACGCCCTTCGCAGCCCGGAGCGGGCGGTGATTGTCGTGACGCATTATCAGCGTTTGCTGAACTATATTATTCCTGATTTTGTTCATGTCTTGTCCGGCGGCAAGATCGTCAAGTCCGGCGGCAAAGAGCTGGCGCTGGAACTTGAAGCGCAAGGATACGGCTGGCTTGAGGGTAAGGATGCGGAAGAGAAAGAACTGGTTGCTGCATGACGATTGAAACCCTAACTACCGAAAACAGCTACCTGCGCGACTTTACAGGGACAGATAGCGGCAGTGACGCTCCCGGCCCTGAATGGCTGCTGAACCTGCGTCAATCGGCGGCAGCGCGTTTCGCCGAAGTCGGCTTTCCGACCCGGCGAAACGAAGAGTGGCGCTTTACCAATGTTTCGCCGATTGCCGAAACGCCGTTCACGCTGGCAGCCAAAGCCGAAAGCGAAATGACGGCGGATGCGCTGAACGCTTATACTTACGCAGGCATGGGCGGAACGCAGCTTGTGTTTGTCAACGGCCATTTTCAGGCGGATTTGTCGAGCCGGGAGTTCCCGGCAGGCGTCACCGTCAGTACGTTAGCTGCCGCGATGGAAGCTAACCCCGCGCTGATTGAAGCGCATTTGGGCCGCTACGCGAAGTTCACGACGCAGGCATTTGTCGCCCTCAACACGTCTGCGCTGGAAGACGGCGCATTTGTGCATCTGGGCCGCAACGCCGTTATGCAAGAGCCGATCCATCTGCTGTTTCTATCCACGCCGCACGGTGGGCCGACCGTTTCGCACCCGCGCACTCTCATTATCGCTGATGAGAACTCGCAGGCGACCATTGTCGAGAGCTATTCGGGAACGCCCGGCTCGGTCTACTTCACCAACGCCGTTACGGAAGTTGTCGCGGCAGAGAACGCCGTGTTGGACCACTACAAAGTCCAGCGCGAGAGCGTCAAGGCCTACCATGTGGCGACGATGCAGCTTCAGCTTGCCCGCAGCACCAATTTTTCGTCCCACTCGGTCGGCCTCGGCGGCCTGCTGGTCCGCAACGACGCCAATGCCTACCTCGGCGGCGAGGGCATTGAGTGTACGCTGAACGGCGTCTATCTCGGCAGCGACAAGCAGCTGATTGACAATCATACCGAGATCGACCACGCGATGCCGCACTGCAACTCGCACGAGATTTACAAGGGCATTCTTGACGGTCAATCACGGGGCGTCTTTAACGGCAAGATTTTTGTCCGTGAAGACGCGCAGAAGACCGACGCCAAGCAGACCAATCAAACTCTGCTGCTGTCACCGACGGCTCAGATTGACACCAAGCCGCAGCTGGAAATCTTCGCCGACGACGTGAAATGTACCCACGGCGCGACTATCGGCCAGTTGTCCGGCGAAGCGCTGTTCTACCTGCGGGCCAGGGGCATCTCAAAAGACAACGCCCGCGCCCTGCTGACTTATGCGTTCGCCAGCGACATCGTCAGCCGCATCAAAATAGACGCCATCCGCGCCCAGCTTGACCAGGTTTTGCTGGCTGACCGTGCCTTGCAGGGGATTGCACTATGACACAAGCCGTTATCTCTGCGGAAAAACAGGTCGAGCCGGCTGATCCTGCGACGATCTCATCGCTCCGTCTCGGAGATAATGAGGCGGCACGGGCATTGCTCCGGCAGTGGATGGAAGATGAAAGTGGCTATGATGAGAAAGTCTGGCCTCTCGTCAAAGAGATGATCGAAGAAAACCGTCTTTCGGAGCGCAAGCGTTTTGCCGAATAGCCGCATACTGCTATTGGACGCCGGGCCGTTAGGTATGGCGGCTCATCCAAAGCCGCGTGCTGACTTTCAGCTCTGGCTGGATAACACATTACCGATAATGCCGGGCATTTGGCACAGTTTGTAGAGGCGAAGACTTGGAAAGAGTTGACATGACAGACGCTTATGATGTTCAGCGCGTTCGGCAGGATTTTCCAATTCTGCACCGGGAAGTCAACGGCAAGCCGCTGGTGTATCTGGACAATGCGGCAACGACGCAGAAGCCGCAGATGGTCATTGATGCGATTACGAGCTATTACACGGACTATAACTCCAATATTCATCGGTCGTCGCATCTGCTGGCGGAGCTGGCGACACGGGGCTACGAAGGCGGGCGAGTTAAAGTCAAGAACTTCCTGAACGCAGCAGACGCGCATGAGATTATCTTTACGCGCAGCGCGACGGAGAGCGTCAATTTAGTCGCGCAGACATGGGGACGGAAGAACATCACAGCAGGCGACGAGATTATTGTCTCGGAGATGGAGCATCACTGCAACATCATTCCCTGGCAGATGCTGTGCGCAGAAAAGGGCGCTCGCCTGCGGGTCATCCCGATCAACGACGACGGCGAACTGCTGATGGACGCCTACGCCCAGATGCTTAACGAGCGTACCAAGTTCGTCGGCATCTGCCACATGTCCAACGCCCTCGGCACGATTAATCCCGTCCAAGAAGTCATTCGGCTGGCGCACGCGCAGGGGGTTCCGGTGCTGGTAGACGCGGCGCAGTCGGCCTACCATATTCCGATTGACGTTCAGGAACTGGATGCCGACTTTCTGGTGTTTTCAGGACATAAGCTCTACGGCCCGACCGGTATTGGCGTCCTGTACGGCAAGAGGTCGTTCTTAGAGGCTATGCCGCCCTGGCAGGGTGGTGGGGACATGATTGAGACGGTGTCGTTCACCGAAGGCACGACGTACAACGAAATTCCGTACAAGTTCGAGGCAGGGACGCCGCACATTGAAGGCGCGATTGGCCTGGGCGTCGCGATTGACTACCTCTCCGCGCTCGGCATGGAGAACATTTCGGATTACGAACATGAATTGACGGCGTATGGCACGGAAGCGTTGTCAAGCGTGCCGGGCCTGCGAATGATCGGCACGGCGCGGAATAAAGCCAGCGTGTTTTCGTTTACGATGGGCGACATTCATCCTTACGACATTGGTTCACTCTTAGATGAGCAGGGCATTGCAATCCGCACCGGGCAGCACTGCGCCCATCCCGTCTTGCAGCGTATGGGCGTCTCTGCCACTGCCCGTGCATCGCTGGCGCTGTACAATACACCCGAAGAGATTGATGCGCTGGTTCTGGGGCTGGCGCGAGTCAGAAAGATGTTTGGCGCATGACAACTGATGCGATAACAATCAACGAAGCGCAGGACGAAATTGTCGAAGAGTTCGAGCTGTTCGGTGACGACGGCGACATGCGGAACTCCTATATCATTGACCTGGGCCGCAAGCTGCTGCCGATGCCGCCGGAGTTTCACACGGACGAGTACATTGTCAAAGGGTGCCAGGCGCAGGTCTGGGTGCATACGAATAAGCAAAGCGACCGCCTGTATTTTGATGCCGACAGCAACGCCGCCATTCCAAAGGGCCTGATCGCGCTGGCCGTGCGCTTGTATTCCGGCCGGACGCCGGAAGAAATCGCCAAAACGCCGCCGGACTTTATTGAGCGGATCGGCATGAGCAAGCATATCTCGTCGTCGCGCTCCAACGGCCTGCTGGCGGTCATCGGGCGCATGAAGCAGGAAGCGGTCGCCGCACTCCAAAGTGAGAAGTAAATTATGCCAACAACTGACACAAAAGTTTATCCGCTGATGATCGAAGCGGAAGTCTTAGAAGCCCTGCGGGAAGTGTATGACCCGGAAATCCCCGTCAACATCTACGACCTCGGCCTGATCTACGAAGTGAATGTTGACGAGTACGGCGTCGTGGACATTGAAATGACCCTGACTTCCCCTGCCTGCCCCGTCGCCGGCATCCTGCCCGGTCAAGTCGAAAACAAAGTCCGCGAAGTCCCCGGCGTCGCCGATGTCAGCGTTGAACTGGTCTGGGAACCCGCTTGGAGCATGGACCGTATGTCCGAAGAAGCCAGACTGGAACTTGGCTTCTTTTAGAGGAAACAAGAATGAGCAACATTGCTATTTTAGAACCAATCACCGAAACCGTCAATCAGCCCGTGATGCTGACCCCTTCCGCCGTCGCCCAAGTGCGGCGCTTGATCGCCAAGAAGGGCGATGACACGCTGAAATTGCGCGTCGGCGTCAAAGGCGGCGGCTGCTCCGGTCTGTCCTACATTCTGGGCTTGGAAGAAGCCCCGCGCACTGGCGATACCGTGTATCAAGTCGATGGCCTGACCGTCATGGTGGACCCCAAGAGCGCCCAGTTCATTTCCGGCATGACGCTGGATTACAGCACCGCGAACCTGCTGGAAGGCGGCTGGAAGTATTTGAACCCAAACGTCCAGAAAAGCTGCGGCTGCGGAACATCGTTCACGCCGAAGTAGCCGAGATTAGCAGCGCTTACTGGAAAGAAACGAGAGCTAAAATGTCTGATGAAGAGCAAGCCCAATCTTTGCTGCAATCCGCCCCAAAAATCGTAACCCACGCAGGGAATTCGGCAGCTAGCGAACCCGACGCTGAGTTCGCGGAAACTGTGCGCCGGACATTTGAGGAAATCAGTTCCTCCAGCGCCCGCATCGCGAAGAGCTTGGAGCGACTGAATGCACTTGCTCAGGAAACCTACTGCGAGCTTGACGCCACTCGGCGAGCTTTGTCATTGCACGGTTAGGCTGAACGACACGGAGGTGACTGAATGACAACCTGGGTGGAAACGCTGAAACCGCAAAAGCCCCGCCTCAAATGAGGCAGGGCTTTTTCTATCCATTCTATTCAAGGGGCGGAGGAGGCCAGATTGTGTTATCTTGGGAACTAGCCAGTTGCCGTGCTTGCAATTTCTCACGTTCTTTGAGTCGGTCTTTTAACTGAGACCAGCCAACCAAAATAAATCCTGGCGTTGCAGACAAAAGAGCAGCTACAAGCTCCCCACCATGCAAGAGTGTCATATACGCCTGATTGCTCATACGCGGCCTATGTGCGTGGTCGTAGACGTAAATGTAAGAGCTTGCCATCATCCCACCAAAAAGTGCCGCAGGAATGGTCGCAATTCCGTAGAGGAATAGCCAGTAAAACCAGTATCCGGCATTCTTGGGCTGTATCATACTTGCCTTTTACCGTAAGGGTAGCACTTTCGCTCTTGATCGTTTCTCATCAACACTCACCAGTGCGCCCGCTTCCAATGTCGGCTCAAACTGCTTCAGCGCGGCAATAACCAGCGCTTCAATTTGAGCGGGTAAGACGTTCAACGTGCGTATCTGGAAGATGCTGGGCCTACCTGCGCCGGAAGCTGCCAGCAATGCGCCAAAATCCAGATCGTGCGTGAACACAACGCAATTGTTTTGCCTTGCCCATTCCATGATCTCGCTGTCTTCTGAGGTCGGGCTGCCAATTGTTGACCAATGCTCTGCCTCAAAGCCATGTTTCGCCAGTACGGAAACCCATTCCGGCGGCAGGTTCATGTCAATCACGATTTTCATGCGGCCATCAGCGGCATCTCTGAAGCCTCTGCCAGCCATGCAGCGTAGCTTAACGCTGCGGGGATGTCCTCAGCTTCCAGGTACGGATAAGCGCGTAAAATTTCGTCAGCGGATACGCCTGTTGCCATAAGACCGACGATGACGCCGACAGTGACGCGCATTCCGCGAATGCAGGGCTTTCCGCCCATGACGCGGGGGTTTAATGTAATGCGCTCGAATGCTTCCATGCGGCAATTATACCTCAGCGCGAGGCATTGCCATCTTCTGACAGGGGCTTTTCAGGTATAATAGTCGGTGAAATGATTCCCATTCGTCTTGAACTGAAGAACTTTATGTCTTACGGCGCGGATGTTCCCGCCATTGATTTTTCGGGGATGCATACGCTCTGCTTATCGGGCGAGAACGGGCATGGCAAGAGTGCGCTGCTCGATGCGATGACCTGGGCGCTTTGGGGCGAGAGCCGGGCGGGGAAGAACAAGCATGATGAGCTTGTCCGCATCGGCGCGGACGAGATGAGCGTCCACTTTACGTTTGAGATGGGCGGGCAGCGCTACCGTGTTGTCCGAAAGCGCTCCAAAAAAGCCGGCGGCAATCTGTGGCAGCTTCAGGGCGAGACGCCGGACCAGGGGCTTGGAATAGGCTGGCACCCGCTGACGGGCAACACGGACCGGGACACGGAAGCCGCCGTGCAGAAGCTTCTGCGAATGTCTTATGACACGTTCCTGAACTCGGCTTACTTGCGCCAGGGGCAGGCCGACCAGTTTGTGAAGCAGACGCCCGGCAAGCGCAAAGAGATTCTCGCGGACATTCTGGACTTGTCCCGCTACGACCAATTAGAAGCCAAAGCCCGTGACCGGGCGAAGTCGGCGCAGGCGGACGCCGTGGATTTGGAGCGGGACATCAGCGGCATTGACGCCGAACTCAGCGCCGAGCCGGAGCTGCGCCGGCAGGTCGCCGACCTGCAAAGCCGCCTGGAACTGCTGCAAGTGCGTAACCGGGAATTGCGGGCGGAATGGGAAGCGATGAAGAAGCGGCAGAACCAGCTTGAAGGTCAGGCCGAGCTTGCGGCGTCGCTCACCAACCAAATCGCCGAGTGGGACAAAGAAGTGCGCGAAGTTTCCGATGAGCTTCAGCGGCAGCGCACCACTGCCGAAAGTGCGCGGGCGCTGCTGTCGCGCCGGGACGAGATCAGCCGAAACTATGAGAACTTGGGGGCGGCTCGCACGCGGTTTGCGGCGTTAGAGCGGGACTTGGAGCAGTATTACCGGGGGCAGCAAATGCGGGCGGCTGCCGACAAAGAGCTGATGGCGGCGGAAAATGAAGTCCAGCGGCGTTTGGAACGCGCCGTCTCCGACCACGAGCAGGCAACAACGAAAGTCAAAGATTACGAAGCGCTGGCCGGGCAGCGCGAAGTGCTGGCCCCGCGTGTCGCCGCCGCAGATAGAAGCGAGGAGCAGATTAGTCCGGTGCGTGAGGCTCTTGCAGTTTGGCAGGAGCAGTTCAACACCCTGCGCGAGCAAAGCGCTGGGCTGGACTACGAGGCCCGCGACTGGAAACGCCGGGCGGAAGCGCTGGCGGCTCAACAGGGGCAGTGCGATGTCTGCAACTCCGATTTGCTTCCGGCTAAAGTCGCGTCCATCCAAACCGAATATCAAAAGGCGCTGAACCAAGCGCAGGCGAAGCAAAAAGAGGTCAAGACGGAAGCGGCCCGTCTGAAAGTAGAAATCGGCAGCTGCGAGGCCGAGCTTCGCGCGCTGGAAACGCAGACCAAAGGCGCGAAAGACGACCGGACGCGGCTGGCCCAAATCCAGCAGCTTCTTTTGGAGCAGGAAGCGACGCGGGCCACCCTGCCGAACCTGCTGGCAGTCCGTCAGGACGCGGAGCGTGTTCATTCGGAAGCGGCGTTCGCCCCCGAAGTCCGGGCGAAAATCGCAAAGTACGAAGCCGCGCTCAGAAAGCTGGCCCATGTCGAGACCGACTACGCCGCCGTCAAAGCCGAGCTTGCCGTTTTGGAGCCGTCCGAGCGCCTTCATATCCAGCTGGAACACGCCGAAACCGCGCTGACGGCGGCGGACGCGGCGATTGAGCGCGGCGAGAAGACGCTGCAAGCGCGGCTGTCCAATCAAGACGCGGCCCGAAAGCAGCTTGCGGTGCTGGCGGATGTCGGGGCGGAGCTGGCAAAGCTAGAGCAGCAGGGACAGCAGATACGCGACCAGGAAAACGCGCGGCGGACCGAAGAGCAGACGGCATTGCAGGAGATTGGCCGGCGCGAGCAAACGCTGACCCGTTTGGAGGAGCAAAAAGCCGTGCGTCTCGATAAGTCTAAGCGCCTCACGGACGCCAAGTATGACCACGAGGTACACGCGCAGCTGACGCAGGCATTCGGCAAGAAAGGCGTGCAGGCGCTGATTATCGAGAACGCCATCCCGGAGCTGGAAGATGAAACCAACCGCCTGCTGGAGCGCCTAACCGACGGCGACATGCACCTGTATTTTGAGACTTTGAAAGAATCCAAATCTAAAAAAGACACGCCGATTGAGACGCTGGAAATCAAAGTCAGCGACAATCTGGGGACGCGCCCACTCGAAATGTATTCCGGCGGCGAAGGGTTCCGGGCGGCGTTCGCCCTGCGGATCGCGCTGTCTAAGCTGCTGGCACACCGGGCCGGGGCGAGGCTGCAAACGCTGATTATTGACGAAGGGTTCGGCTCCCAGGACGCCAAAGGCCGCGAAAAGCTGGTGGAGTGCTTGAACGCCATCAAAGACGACTTTGAGCGAATTATTGTCATCACGCATATTGACGAGCTGAAAGATGCGTTTGCGAACCGCATTGAAGTCACGAAAACAGCCACGGGTTCGCAGGTGATGACGATGGAAGGGTCGGCCGGGTGAGCGGAATCGGCAGGGTGAAGCCGCCGGTGGTCTGGCTGCTGGCGGGCGCTGCCGGGATCGCGTCAACTTTGCTGCTGAACGCGCTCGGCACTGCCTGGCTCGGCGCAACGGTATTCCAGTCAAACGCGCTCTACGACGGCTCTGCGGCTTTTGTGACTCTGCTGCTGCCGTCGCTCTTTGGCGGGCTGCCCATCGGCTTTCTCGCCCGTCAGCACGGCCTGAACGTCGCCGCCGCCGCGTTCGGCCTGTTCTGCGTCGCTGGCTTCGTGCATCCGTTCTGGCGCATCCCACTGGTCTCGCCGGAAGCGGTCCACAGCGGCGCGATCCATTACTTTCTGCACAGCCCGCTCGTCGCCCTCGCCTTCGGTTCGCTGGGAGCCTGGGTCGCCTTGCAGTTCTCCACGGGCGCGTGGACGCTTGCCGACCCAGAGCCGGTCCGCCCGCCAGGATAGGAGAGACAATTGGAACATGATCCGAAACTCAAGCGCTCCCATTTTGTATGCTTCCAGTGCCGCAAGATGTTTCGAAAGACCCTGCTGCGGTACAACTTTGGCGGGAGCAAGGAAGGCGAAGAAAATCTGTGCTGCGCTGAATGCGGAGGTCGCCTTGTCAACATTGGCCGAGGCTTTGAGCCACCGCGCCACAGCAATCTCAAAAGCTGGAAGCAAGTGGAGATGCTCTACGCGCCAGGCAAAAATTGGTTTGCTGCGAGTGACGGTGATTGCTCTGCGCCTAGAAAAGTCGGGGCGCTGAAATACTATGCCAAGCTTCCAAAGCGGGTAGTAGAGCAGAGGCAGCGTGAAGCAGAACAGAGGCTACTGCGCGACGCAAAAGGACAAAAGAAGCGGCAGCAACTAGAGAAACGGCAGCAACGGCTTACAAGCCGCTCGAATAAGGGGCGGTCGCTGACCAATATCAACGATAAGCCGAAATACTGGACGTAAATATGATATTTGTAGATGAAGTTTTAATTGATGTGAAGGCGGGGGACGGCGGTAATGGGGCGGTGGCGTTCCGCAAGGAAAAGTTTGTGCCGTTTGGCGGGCCGAACGGGGGGGACGGCGGCAAGGGCGGCGATATTTTTATTGAGGCCGACTCGAACCTCTCTACGCTGCTGGACTTTCGGTATCAGCGCAATTATGAAGCGGAGCGGGGCATCCACGGCACGAGCCGGGACATGCACGGCAAGAACGCGGGCGACATGACGCTCAAAGTGCCGGTCGGGACGACGGCGACGGACGCAGCCGCCCATCGCATTATCGCGGACCTCACCAAGCACGGCGAAAAAGCGCTGATTGCACGGGGCGGGGAAGGCGGGCGCGGCAACGCGCATTTTGCGAACTCGACGCATCAAGCGCCGAAGTTTGCGGAAAACGGCGAGCCGGGCGAAGAAAGACAGATCAAACTGGAACTGAAGCTGCTGGCGGATGTCGGGCTGATCGGGTACCCAAATGTCGGCAAAAGCACGCTGATCGCCGCGCTGTCTGCCGCGAAGCCCAAGATCGCGGATTATCCGTTTACGACACTCGTGCCGAACTTAGGTGTCGTGCGTGTGGATGACGAGCGGACGTTTGTGATTGCGGACATTCCTGGGCTGATTGAAGGCGCAAGCGAAGGGGTCGGGCTGGGTCATCAGTTCCTGCGCCATGTGGAGCGAACCCGTCTGCTGTGCCATTTAATTGACGTGTCGGACACATCGGGCCGGGACCCGATGGATGATTACGCGATTATTAATCGTGAGCTGGCGAACTATAACGAAGAACTGGCCCATCTGCCGCAGATTGTCGTGCTGAACAAGTCCGACATCGCCGACCCGGAAGTAGTGGAGATGCTGCGGGCCGAGTTTGCCGAAGAAGATAAGCCAGTCTTCGTGGTTTCGGCGGCGACCCGTTCCGGCCTGGAGCCATTGGTGTATTATCTGGCCCAGCGCCTGGCCGAGATGCCCCTGCCGCCGCCGTTCGACGACGGCATTGTACGCATCACGCCGGAAACGATCAAGGGCCGCCGGACCGACCGCCGCTGGGAAGCAAGCTATGATGCCGCGAACCAAGTTTACGTTGTCGCAGGCGCAGGTATTGAACGTCTCATTGCCATGACCCAATTGTCCAACGAGGACGCCGTCAGCCGTTTGCAGCGGACATTGGAAAAAACCGGCATCATCAACAAGCTGCGGACCCTCGGTGCCTCGGAAGGCGATACCGTCCGCATCGGCAAAGCCGTTTTCAGCTTCTTTGACGAAGATGCGTTAGACCAGCCGGCAGAAAAAGCGGGCGCGGAGGAGTAGAAGCGATAACCTTCCAAAAATTAGTCATTAAAGTCGGCACCAGTACGCTGACACGCGGCGGCGGGCCGCCGGACACGGCATATATTGCAGACCTCGCGGGCCAAATCGCCGCGCAGCTCGACCGGGGGCGCAGCGTTGTCCTGGTGTCGTCAGGGGCAATCCGGGCGGGCATGGACAAGCTCAATCTGCCGGGCCGCCCGCGCTCGATTCCGCAGAAGCAGGCGGCGGCGGCCATCGGGCAGGGGCTGCTGATGCACACTTACGCCGAAGCGTTTGCGGCGTTCGGTGTTCCGGTGGCCCAAATCCTGCTGACGCGCGAGGACCTTCAGGACCGGAAACGCTATTTGAACGCCTGTAACACGTTTGACGCGCTGCTGGCCCACCGCGTCGTGCCGATTGTCAATGAGAACGACACGGTGGCCGTGGACGAAATCAGGTTCGGCGACAACGACACACTGGCGGCTTTGGTCGCGTCTTTGATTGAAGCCGACACGCTGCTGTTATTGTCCGATGTGGCGGGGCTCTATGACCGTGACCCGACGCTTCACCCGGACGCCAAGCTTATTCCTCTGGTTCACACGGTTGACCGCGCTTTGGAGCAGAGCGCCGGGGGCGTGCAGACATTGATGGGAACGGGCGGCATGGCGACAAAAATTCAGGCCGCCAAAATCTGCGCGAACACCGGCGTCCGCATGTTTATTGCCGATGGACGCCGCCCCCATGTCGTTTCCGACACTCTCAGCGGCCACTGCGGGACACAGTTTGTTCCCAAGCCGACCCGCCTGCGCTCTCGCCAGCGCTGGATTGCCTATGGGGTTGCACCGAAAGGAACACTGACTGTGAATGACGGTGCAAAGCAGAGCATCGCCAAGAGCGGCAGCAGCCTTCTTCCTGCCGGCATCGTTCATGCGTCCGGCCACTTCGCCGCCGGGGATTTGGTGCTTCTAGCTGACCAAAGCAGCGCAACCTTCGCGCAGGGGTTTGTCAACTACAGCCACGCGCAGGTCACGAAAATCATGGGCTGCCGCACCGACGAAATCCTGCCGCGCCTGGGGGTCAAGCCGAGTGACGAGGTGATCCACCGGGACAATTTGGTGCTGGATTTATGATTGGGACCGGCACTGGAAGTGCCGGTTCCGATCTGCCTCTTGACATGCTTTCCCTATTCGGTTAGAATGACTGCCATGAGCATACAGGCAATTGACCCGGCGATTGAAGAAGTCGAAGCCAAAGGACGCGCCGCCAAAATTGCCGCGCGAGCGCTGGCGACGGCCGGAACGGACGCTAAAAACGCGGCGCTGGCGGCAATGGCGGACGCGCTCGGCGCAAGCCAGGCCGCCATTATTGACGCCAATCGCCGTGACCTGGCGGCGGCCAAAGACAACGGCATGACGGCGCATCTGATCGAGCGGCTGACGCTGAACAGCAGGCGCATCAGCGAAATGCAGGCGGGGCTGGCGCAGGTCGCCGCGCTTCCTGACCCTATCGGCGCGGTGCTTTCCGGCTGGCGTCGCCCGAACGGGCTGCAAATTACCAAAACGCGCGTTCCGCTCGGCGTCATCGGCATCATCTACGAAAGCCGTCCGAATGTGACCGTGGATGCCGCCGCGCTCTGCCTCAAATCTGGCAATGCTGCGCTTCTGCGCGGCGGCTCGGAAGCCATCCATTCCAATATCGGGCTGACCAATGTTTTGCAGAATGCCCTGGAAACCGCGGGACTGCCCCGCACTGCCATTCAGCTGATCCAAAGCACTGACCGCGCCGCCGCCCGGCGCTTGATGACCCTGAACGGCTTTGTGGACTGCCTCATCCCGCGCGGCGGCGCGTCACTAATCAAGACTGTCGTGGAGAACGCGACGGTTCCGGTGATTGAGACCGGAACCGGCAACTGCCATGTCTACGTGGACAAAGACGCCGACTTTGCGATGGCTTGTGAAATTGTCCTGAACGCCAAAGTCCAGCGCCCGTCGGTCTGCAACAGCGCGGAAACACTGCTGGTGCATTCACAGATCGCCGCCGAGTTCCTGCCGACGCTTGGCCCTAAGCTGGCGGACGCCGGAGTCGAGCTGCGGGCCGATGCCCAAGCCCGCGTTTTCCTCCCTGCCGCCAATGACGCCGCCGAAGAAGACTGGTACACCGAATATAACGCGCTGATACTCGCGGTCAAAGTCGTGGACAGCTTGGACGCTGCCGTGAGCCACATCAGCACCTACGGAACGCAGCATTCCGAAGCGATTGTGACCGAAAACTACGCCGCTGCCCAGGCGTTCACGGGCGGCGTAGACTGCGCGGCGGTTTATGTCAATGCGTCCACGCGCTTCACCGACGGCTTTGAGTTCGGCTTCGGCGCGGAAATCGGCATTTCCAACCAGAAGCTGCACGCTCGCGGGCCGATGGGCCTGGAAGAGCTGACCACCTACAAATACATCGTGCGCGGCAATGGGCAAATCCGCCGCTAGAAAGGCAAGCTCTTGAATCCACTGACACCCGATCCCAACTCAACTGTCTGGCCGCCTCCGCCGATGGGCCAGTTTCAGGCGGCCCCGGCGCTTGCGGTTTGTCCCTTCAAATGGACTTACCGGCGTGCGCCCGGTAAGCTGGCAGCGAAGGCCAATATCGCCGATTTGCGCGAAGGGGTTCTGCAATTTGACCCGGAAGGCGTTATTATTCAAGGCAAAGCGGTTCCCCGTGCCGAAATCCGCGCTCTCGTTCTCATCCCGTGCGCTCTGATCAGCCTGTTGCTGGCGGTCATCGCCAATTCGCTGATGGAGTATGCCTTTCGTCAGGATCAGTATCTTGGCGTGCGGTGGAGCAGTGTGAGAGAAGTTCTGCTTGCGCCGGACAAGCAGCAGGCGTGCTTGATTTACGACGCCCCGAACTATGCCGGCAAGATCAAGACCTTTTCGCTGGCCTTCACGCCGACGCCGGGATACTACGAGGCGCTGGCGCAGGCTGTCCGGCAGTATGCGCCCATGCCGATTGCCGAAAACCGGCTCCGCATGGCCTCGTCGCCGGTTCTTCTGGCAGTGCTGGCGATTTTGATTTTGGGCATATTCGGCCTGATTTCTTGGGCAATGATTTCTCCGCATCATTAAGTATTCACTTAAGTATTCACTGGGCAAGACGTATGCAGCGATTGGGCATCATGGGCGGCACGTTTGACCCGATCCATCACGGGCATCTGCTGATGGCGGAGGAGGCCCGGCAGGCGTTTGCGCTGGATGAAGTGGTTTTCGTGCCGAACGGACGGCCCGCGCACAAGAAAGCCTATCTGGTCAGCTCTCCCGAAGAGCGCTACGCCATGACGCTGCTGGCAACGGGGTCCAATCCGTGCTTTTCGACATCGCGCATGGAAATCGAGCGGCCCGGCCCATCGTACACGATTGACACGCTGCGCGGCTTTCGGGCGCTTCACCCGGAACTGGATGCCCTGTATTTTATCACCGGCGCGGACGCGGTTTTAGAGATTTTGACCTGGCATGAGTATGATAAGCTGGTGCGCGAATGCCAGTTTATTGCGGTCACGCGGCCGGGCTTTGTGCTGGAACGGCTTTCGGAAATCGCCGACGCCGAGTTTTTGGACCGCGTCTTTTACCTGCCGATTCCGGGCCTTGAGATTTCGTCCACGGACATCCGCCGCCGGGTGCGCGAGGGGCGCAGCATCAAGTATCTGACGCCGGAACCCGTCGAAGCGTATATCAAGCAGCAGGGGCTTTACCGCCTATTGCCGACGCCGGAGTGATTTTATGCCTGAAGTTTCTATGTCTGAAGAATGTGAACGGCAGCTTGCGCTGGCCCGGCGTCAGCTGGAAGCCGTGCAGCAGGTCAGCGCCGCGCTGTATTCCATCACGGACACGAATGCCCTGCTGCGGCAGGCGCTGGAAACAAGCATGGAAGTGGTGGATGCGGACGCCGGTTCGATCCTGCTGCACAATGCGTCGGAAAACACGCTGGTCTTCCGCCATGCGATTGGCCCTGTCGCCGGAAGCCTGGCCGGAACAAGCCTTGACTTGTCGCTCGGCAAAGGCATTGCCGGGCAGGTCTTCCATTCCGGGCAGGGCCGGGTAACGCCGGACGTGGAGGCGGATGCCGACCATGTCGGAACCGTGGATGCCCGGACAGGCTACCAGACTCGGTCGCTGATGACGGTCCCCCTGCACACGCGCGGCGGTGCGCCGCTTGGCGTCATTCAGCTTGTCAACAAGCGCTTTGGAACATTTGACGCCGCCGACATGGCGGTCATTGAGATTGTCAGCAGCCTGGTGACGATGAGCGCTCAGAATGCCCTGCTGGCCCGCGAAGCCAATCTCGCCGCGATTGCCCGCTCGGTCGGCGAAATCAGCCATGACATCGGCAACATGCTCACCCATGTTCTGCCGTATGTCGAAACTTTAGAAGGCTATATCGATGATGTGCGGGCGGAGAAGCCCGGCGCACAAGGCAACTTGGAAAGCTTCTACGCCGAAGTGCGGGAAAGCGTTACCGAGGGAGTAGGGCAGGTGACGGCGCGAACCCGCGAGATCGCAAGCGCCTTAAAGGGTGAAGTGGCCCCGCTGGACTTCAAGCCGGGCCGTCCCTTTGACGCCGCCCAGCGCGTCGTTGGTTCTTTGGGCGGGGCGGCAACCCTTGCCGGGATTACGCTGCGGGCCGAAGGCGATCCCCAATTAGAAGCCGTTTTCGACAGCTCTCGCCTCTACAATGCACTTTTCAACCTGGTCAACAATGCCCTGCCGGAGACGCCTGCCGGCGGCTCAATTACGCTGACCGTCGCGCCTGACCCCGACCCGGCCTACTACACGCTCACTGCCGCCGATACCGGCGCAGGGATGCCGCCGGAAGTCCGCGCCAAGCTCTTCACCGACGCCGCCTACTCCACGAAACCCGGCGGAACCGGCCTCGGAACACGCATCGTCCGCCGCATTGTCGAGCAGCACCGGGGACGCCCTTCCGTCCAGAGCGAACCGGGGCAAGGAACGACAATCACGCTCCGGCTGCCGAAGGACCCGACGGTGTAGGGGCAGGTCCCCGTGCCTGCCCTCTTTTCCTATCCTGCCGTAAATCATTAAGAAAAGAGAGCAGGCACGGGGACCTGCCCCTACATTTCGTTTTTTAGCCCGCTCACCAATGCTGCCACATGCGCGGCGGCGTCCGCAACAGGAACGGCTTGCTTGGTGCTGCTGTCGCGGCGCAGACTGACTTCGACCGTGCCTTCCGAGAGCGACTTGCCGACAACGACTTTCACGGGGAAGCCGATTAAATCAGCGTCTTTGAACTTGACGCCGGGGCGCTCGTCGCGGTCATCTAAGAGAACGTCTATGCCTGCGTCTTGCAGGGACGCATACAAAGTTTCGGCGGCCTCGCGCTGGGCGTCGTTCTTGGCGTCTACCAGCACCACGACCACCTCAAACGGCGCAATGGAAATCGGCCAGAGCATTCCAGCGCCGTCATGGTGCTGCTCAATCGCCGCCGCCATTGTCCGCGATACGCCGACGCCGTAAGAGCCGCCCTGCATCAGCTGGGACTTCCCCGTTTCGTCGGTGAACGCCGCGCCCATCGCCGCCGAGTATTTTGTCCCGAAGTTAAAGACATGACCGACTTCAATCCCGCGCTGCGTATAGAGCCGGCCTTCGGGGTCCGCCGGGCTGACATCGCCGGCAACCGCTGTGCGAAGGTCTAAATACTCAGGCTGGGGGAATTCGCGGCCCGGCAGGACATGGATAAGATGCGCGTCGGCGGCATTCGCGCCGGTGATGCCGTCGCGGATGAACGCCACTTCCCGGTCAGCGATTATCCGCACAGGCATTTTGAGGCTGACCGGCCCGGCAAAGCCGACGGGAGCGCCGGTGACTTTTTCGACCAGCGCAGCGTCCGCCAGTGGGGAAGGCCCGCCCAAGAGCTTCGCCAGCTTCGCTTCGTTCAGCTCCCGGTCGCCGCGTACCAGCGCTACGACGGGCGTTCTGCCCGGAGCAGTGACTACTAGCGTTTTGATCAGGCGCGTCGCCGGAACGCCCAGAAATGCCGCGACATCTTCAATCGTTGAGACATCCGGAGTCGCCACTTGTTCCATCGCAGGAACGACAGTATCCGGGTCTTCGGCGGGCATAGGAATCGCCGCGCACCGCTCGGCATTGGCGGCATAGCCGGTCTTGTCGCAGCGCAGAACCGTGTCTTCGCCGTCGCCCGACAGCACCATGAACTCTTCGCTTTGAGAGCCACCAATCGCCCCGGAGTCGGCCTCGACAGACAATGACGCCAGGCCGCAGCGGGCAAACATTCGTCCGAACGCGCCCCGAACGCGGCTGTAAGCGGCTTCCCCGGCGGCTTCATCGCGGTCAAACGAATAGGCGTCCAGCATCAAAAACTCGCGGCCCCGAATCAGGCCGCCGCGCGGGCGCTGCTCGTTGCGAAACTTGGTCTGGATTTGATACGGCAAAAATGGCAGTTGCTTGTAGGACTGAATATCGCCCCGCGCAATGCTCGTGATGACTTCTTCGTGCGTGAAGCCCAAAAAGTAGTCGTGCGCGGGAACCGTAAACAGCACATCTATCTTGTCCCGCCCAGATTCTTCCAGCAGCGGACGCGGGACCAGAGACGGCATCAAAAATTCCGTGCCGCCAATGCCGTTCATCTCATCGCGCAGAATGTCTGAAATCTTGTTCAAAACCCGCAGGCCCAGCGGCAGATACGAATAGACGCCGCTGGCAAGGGGCCGGATAAAGCCGCCGCGCAGCAGCAGCTTGTGGCTGATTATCTCCGCCTCACTGGGCGCATCCCGCAGGGTCGGGGCAAAAATTTGAGTAAAGCGCATAGGGTCCTTTGAAGAAGCCCTCCCCTAACTGGGGAGGGTGCCGAACTTGTATGCCTTCGGCATTACTGCGTATGAGGCGGGAAGGGCCTTACGAATATAAACGCCGCTTACTGCGGCAGTTGGTGACGGACGGTGCGGAGAATGTCATTGGACATGACGAGAACGAATAGAACCCCAATAATGGCAAGGCCAGTCATCAGAAATGCCTGCTGCTGCTGATCGGTCAGGCGCTTGCCGCGCCGAACCCATTCAATAAAGAACGTCAGCAGATGCCCGCCGTCCAGCACGGGGATTGGCAGAAGATTGAAGATCGCCAGGCTGATGGAAAGGCCCCCCATGAGATTGAGTTTTTCTACCAGCCCGTTCTTTGCGACGACGCCGGTCATTTGGTACATATAGATAATCCCGCCGGCATTGTCTTTAATCTGGCTAGGCCGATGTACCATGTCTGCAAGGCTCGTTAAAAGAAACACGATTGCGGAGTTTCCAGCCTTGATGGAATCCACGAAACCAATACGCTTTACTTCTTCCGAGGGCTGGATTTTCAGAGCGCCGACCTTATGGGAATTGAGGTCCGGCAGAACGCCGGCAGTCAGTGTCTTTGGAACAACGCCGTGCAGCGTGACCGGCTCATCATTCGTGGGGCGTGTCACAACAACATCCACTGGCCGGCCTGCGTGGGTTCGCAGGACCTCAAGCACTTGATCGGCATTTTCTATCGGGCTATCCGCGACTTGCCGAAGCGTATCGCTTGCCTTCAGGCCGAGCGTTTGCCCGAAGGTGCCGGGCTGTGTGACACTTGTATAGATGACTGTCTTGCCGTTCTGTACGGCAGGGCGCGGTACTGCCGTGTAGGTATAGGTTTTTCCATCGCGCTGCACGGTTAATGTCAGCGTTTTGCCAAGACTACTGTTGATCTTGAAGAGCATTTCCTGCCCGTTCGTCAAGGGCTGCCCATTGATCGCAGTGATCGTGTCGCCCGCATGAAGTCCGATTTTTTGACCTTCGCCCCCGGCCTCCACGACATCCACACGGGTCAAAACTTTGCCGGAAGGGATTCCAGTCGTGACGCCCATCAAGCAGAACACAAAATACCCAAACAATAGCGACATGAGCGGGCCAGCGAAAATGACAAGCGAACGCTGCCAGAGCGGCTTGCTGTAAAAGCCGTCCGGGCCGGAGTAAGGGGTATGCTCGCCCAGGTTTTCCGCCAGCAGGGGAATTTCGCCGGCATCCGGGTCGCTCGTACTTGCGCCAAGCACTTTGTCTTTGGCGCTGACAAGCGGCGCTTCGTCCGGCTCCATGCCGGCGATCTTGACGAAGCCGCCAAGCGGGAGCATTCGGACATTGTACTCGGTGTCGCCGCGCTTGCCGATCCGAAACAGCCGCTTGCCGAATCCGATAGAGAAATCGTCTACGCGAATGCCGCACAGACGGGCGACAATAAAATGCCCCCATTCATGCGCGACCACGAGTATGCTTAGAATAATCAGCAGAGTTACCGTCTGCTGGATGTTAGCCCATAAAACCACGTCGGAAGCTCCTTACATGAATTGCCGAACCGTCTGCCTCGCCCACTTGTCCGCCTGCGTGATCTGTGCCAGCGTCGGCATTTGCCGCACATCATGGGCGTCCATCACGCGCTCGGTCAGCCCCATGATCTGCGGGAACGCGATTTGCCCGTCCAGAAAAAGCGCAACTGCGGCCTCATTCGCGCCGTTCATTGCCGCCGGCATCGTCCCGCTGGTGTCGGCGGCCCGGCGTGCCAGCCCAAGACTCGGAAAGCGCGTTTCGTCCGGGGCTTCAAATGTCAAGGGCTTCGTTTGCGCCAGCAGGTTAAACCGGGCAGCCCCGAAATCAGCCCGATTGGGATAAAGCAGGGCCACTTCAATCGGAACCCGCATGTCCGGCAGGCCAAGCTGGGCCAAAAACGAGCCGTCGCACATCTCCACCAGTGAGTGAACCACGCTCTGCGGATGCACGACAACGCCGACCCGGTCAATCGGCACATCAAACAGCCAGCGGGCTTCAATCATTTCCAGCGCTTTGTTCATCAAGGTCGCGCTGTCAATCGTAATCTTGCGGCCCATGGACGGCCAGGTGGGATGGTTCAGGGCATCGGCTACGGTTGCTGACGCGATACGCTCGGCGGTCCATTCCCGAAACGGTCCGCCCGAAGCCGTGAGCCACAGCTTGCGAACATCTTCCGGCTTCTGCCCCTGTAAGCACTGAAAGATGGCTGAATGTTCGCTGTCAATGGGCAGAAGCCGCGCTCCCGTGCTGCGGGCCGCCGCCGTCACAAGTTCCCCTGCTGCAACCAGCACTTCTTTTGTCGCCAGCGCCACGTCTTTGCCCGCTTCCAGCGCCGCGATTGTCGCCGCCGTGCCGACCGCGCCGGCCACGGAAACGACGATTAAATCCGCGTCCGGCAGCGTCGCCAGACGCATCAAATCTGCGTCGTCGCCCCATTCCAGATGCTCGGTTGGGACATCAAACTGACGCGCCTGTTCACGCAGCAGAGTTTCGCTGCGATACGCGGAAAGGCCGACAACGCGCAAAAAATCGGGAAGCCGCTGCACAACATCAAGCGTCTGCGTTCCAATGCTGCCGGTTGACCCTAAAATAACGATCTTCTTCAAGGGCTGCCTATTCCGGGGCGTGAACAACCGCGCCGAACTTACGAACGCGCCGCCCATAGTCTTCCAAAGCGTCAGCAAGAAGCGCGGGCGTAAAATCCGGCCAGAGGGTCGGCGTCACCCAAATCTCGGCGTAGGCAATACCCCAGAGCAGGAAATTGGAGATACGCATTTCCCCTGCCGTGCGGATCAGCAAATCGGGATCAGGCAGGCCCGGCGCATACATGCCGGCGGCGAGATGCTCCTCGGTGATTTCTTCAGGCTTGATTTCGCCGCGCTGCACGGCCTCGGCAAGCGCCCGCGCCGCATCCGCGATCTCCGCCCGTCCGCCGTAATTGATGGCAAGGTTAAAGGTCATCCGCGAAAAGTTGGCAGTTCGAAGCATCGCGCTCTCAAAAGTCTCGCGCAGGGAGTCCGGCAGCTCGTTAAGACGCCCGGAAACTTGAATGCGGATGTGGTTCTGGATCAGCTCTTCAATTTCCGCCTGCATCGCCGCCTGCATCAGCTCCATCAGGCCGCCGACTTCCGCTTCAGGCCGTCGCCAGTTTTCCGTCGAAAAGCCAAAGACCGTCAGCGCTTTGATGCCAAACTCGTCGGCGGCGGAGACGATTTCTTTCAGCGTCCGGTAGCCCTGCCAGTGTCCGAACAGCCGGTCTTGACCCTGGGAATGCGCCCAGCGGCCATTGCCGTCCATGATAATGGCGACATGGGCCGGAAGACGCGCCGGGTCAAGCCGCGCTTTGAGCCGCGCAATTTCGTCTTGATTGTTCGGCTCGGTGTCAGACTTCAAGCAGCTCGGCTTCTTTGGCTTTGGTGATGCGATCAATTTCAACGATATAGCGGTCGGTCAGCTTTTGCAGACCGTCTTGGGCACGCTTGGACTCATCTTCGGAGGCTTCGCTTTTCTTTACCAGCGCTTTAAACTGGTCGTTGATGTCACGCCGGATATTACGAATTGAAACGCGGCCTTCTTCCGACTTCTTGTTCAAAATCTTGACAAATTCTTTGCGCCGCTCTTCCGTCAGCGGCGGGATGGTCAAACGGACCGCCGTGCCGTCGTTGACGGGATTGATGTTCAGGTCCGAGTTCTTGATTGCCTTTTCGATTGCCGCGACTGTGCTGCGGTCATACGGCGTGATCAAAAGCTGGCGCGAGTCGGGAACGCTGATGCCTGCCAGTTGGTTCAGCGGCGTCGGCGTCCCGAAATAGTCCACTGAGATGCCGTCCACCAGCGTCGGCGTCGCGCGGCCCGTGCGGATCGTCGAAAAATCATGCTGCGTCGCATCCACCGTCTTCTTCATCTTCTGCTCGGCGTCTTTAGCGAGATCGGCTAAACTCATGGCTTATGCTCCTTTAATAGCTGCGCGTTGATTCGCGGCGCGTTTGGATTTGGCTTTGGAGCGGCAAAAGTAGGCGGTGCAAGCTCCAATTCATTTCCATCCGCCACTATCTGCGCTGTCGTGATGCCGTTTAAGTCGGAAAACTCGACTTCATATTTGTTGTTTGGATAGACTTCAATGATGTAACCAACATTAAAGCACGAGGCACCTTGATACCGGTACTTGTCTGTTTTAAGCTGAACACAGGTGTATATTGGCAAACTTGATGCCGCAATGTCATTGTTTACATCAACAAATCCCGACGCTCCAGCAATGTTGAAGAAAATATCGCGCTTACGGCTAAGTTTAGCGATAAACACGCTGGCTTTGTGAGCGTAGCGAGCAACACTATCAGAAGTTACTTTATCATCGGTCCGTGGCGAGTAGTCACTTGAGGCGACAAATAAAGCTTTGCCTTCTTTGCTTTGATAACCTTCTACGCCTACAACTTCATAACCATGTGCCGCGAACCATTCGACAATTTGCAAAGCTTCAAGAGCCGGCCAGCAAGGTTCTTCCGCTAGTATAACTGCCGCGTTTTGTAATGTCTTCGGCAGCATCACTTTAGCATCAGATTTTAATTCCGCCATACAAACCACTCACTGACAATTACATTAGTTACGCATCTTTGGAGACAAGCGTTCCAATGGAAGCGCCTTCGGCGACGCGCTGGATGTTGCTGGGGACATTGATGTCGAACACGACAATCGGAATGTTGTTTTCCATGCAGAACGCCATCGCGGTTAAATCCATGACTTTCAGGCGGCGGTTGATCGCGTCGGCAAACGAAATATGGTCGAACTTTACGGCGTCTGAGTGCTGGCGCGGGTCTTTGTCATAAACGCCGTCCGTGCCGTTCTTCGCCATCAGTATCGCTTCGGCCCGGACTTCGGTCGCCCGGAGCGCGGCGGCGGTGTCGGTCGTGAAGAAGGGGTTGCCCGTGCCGCCCGCGAGGATCACGACGCGGCCTTTTTCCAGATGGCGCAGGGCGCGGCGATTGATATACGGCTCGGCGACGGTCTGAATCGGTATGGCGGTCTGGACGCGGGTGTCAATGCCCTGGCGCTCCAGAGAGTCCTGCAAAGCCAGCGCGTTGACAACCGTTCCCAGCATTCCGATATGGTCGGCGGTGACGCGCTTCATGCCCGCTTTTTCGGCAAGCTGGCCGCGCATGACATTGCCGCCGCCGATGACGACAGCGGTTTGGACGCCGCTTTGCTGCAACTGTGCGACTTCGCCAGCGATATTGGCGACAGCGGCATAATCAATGACCCCGTGGCTGCCGTCTCCGGCGAAGGCTTCGCCGGAGAGCTTGAGCAGCACACGCGACCATTTCGTGGCAGTGAAATCTGACAATTAAGACGCCTCGCCGATCTCGAAGCGCACGAACCGTTTGATCTCAGTCTTGCCCTTGATGAGCTGGGCAACGGTCTGCTTCGGCTCACGAATATACGGCTGCTCCAATAGGACGGCGTCTTTGTAGAACGTGCCGACGCCGCCTTCAATGACTTTGTCCATGATTTCGGCAGGCTTGTTCGCGTTCTTCGGGTCCGCCATGGCGCGGGTCTTGACGATGTCGCGCTCTTCGGCAACTTTCTCTGCCGGAACTTGGTCTTTGCTCAGATATTTCGGCTTCGCGGCGGCAATGTGCATGGCGATCTCGCGGGCCAGCGTCTTGATTTCCATGCCTTCGCCGGTCAGCTCCACCAAAACGCCAATTTGTCCGCCCATGTGAATGTAAGCGTCCACGGTGCCGTTTTCAGTCTGGTAGGCCGCGAACCGCTTGAAAATGATGTTCTCGCGCATCTTGGCGAACACGTCCTGAATTCGCAGCCTGGCTGGGCTGCCGGTTTCGGTGTGCGTCGCTTCCAGAAGCTCGTCTACCGTGGCGGCGTTCGGGTTTTCGATGGCGTGCTTCGCCATGTCGCGGGCAAGCGCGGAGAATTCTTCGTTGCGGGCGACAAAGTCAGTCTCCGAGTTGATCTCAATCAAAACGCCGAGCCTGTTATGCTCGCGCACGAGCGCTTCAATGACGCCTTCAGCGCTTGTCCGGCCTTCTTTGACGGTCGCTTTGGCGTTCTTTTCGCGGAACGCTTTAATCGCCGCGTCCATGTCGCCGTTGGCTTCCGTCAGAAGCCGCTTCGCTTCCATCATGCCGGCCTGTGTTTTGTCCCGCAGGTCTTTAACCATTGCGGCGGTAATTTCTGCCATAGGTATTCGTTCCTCTCTGAGCAGACCTCACCCGTTCGCTTAGGCTCCCACCCTCTCCTTAACAAGGAGAGGGTCGGAACGCAGTTCCGGGGTGAGGTCTCGTTCTTATTCCGTTCCCTGCGCCGTTGTTTGCCCGGTCACGGCGGCGACTTCATGGGCAGTTTCCGCCCCGGTCTCCATCGCTTCCGCGCCTTCCGCGCCCGCCGTGCGGCGGGCAATGCCGCTTTCATTGCCTTCCGAAGTCATGCCGCTTGCGCCGAGGCTTGGGTCAAGCACACCCGCCGGAACCTGTGCGCCGCCGGTGACACGTTTTTCTAATGCTTCCCACTGGGCGGCCACCATCGCGGCGTCGGACGCTTCGCCCAGCTTCTGCGCGTCTTCTTCGGTTTCCACGACCGTCGCGTCCTGCCACTCGCCCTGCCGAATCTCGATAATCGCGTCGGCGATTTTGTTCGAGATCAGCTTGATGGCGCGGATGGCGTCGTCGTTGCCGGGAATGACATAATCCACTTCATCAGGATCGCAGTTCGTATCGACAATGGCGACAATGGGAATGCCCAGCTTGCGGGCTTCCTGGACAGCGATTTTTTCTTTTTTAAGGTCAACAATGAAGATGGCATCCGGCATCCCGTTCATGTCCTTCATGCCGCCAAGATAGTTTTCCAGGCGATCCCGCTCTTCGCGCAGATCGGCGGCTTCTTTCTTGGGCAGAGATTCCAGAATGCCTTCGGCGTCCAAACGATCAAGCTCGCGCAGGCGGGCGATGCGGGTCAAAATCGTTCGGTAGTTGGTCAGCATTCCGCCCAGCCACCGTGAGTTGACATAGTAGGAGCGGGAGCGCTTGGCGGCTTCGGCGACCGCTTCCTGCGCCTGCTTTTTCGTGCCGACAAACAAAATCTTGCCGTTGTTGGAAGCGACTTCCTGGATGAACGCATAGGCGTCATCGAACAGCTTCAAGGTCTGGTGCAGGTCAATGATATAGATGCCGTTGCGCCCGCCGTAAATGTAGCGCTTCATCTTCGGGTTCCACCGGCGCGTTTGGTGGCCGAAATGGACACCTGCTTCAAGCAGGTCCTTCATCGCGAGAATGGACAAATCGTAGCTCCTTCATGTTGTGTGCGTCCCCGCCGATCCTCCGCCTTTGCGACCGAACTCTGAGTGAGAATACGGCACAGCGCAAAGTGCGTCCCGGCGAGTGTGGATTTGGAATTTCCGCCCGCAAATTATACCACAAAGGGCGGGGCGGATTCAAGGCCTTCGGAACCCATCACAGCACGAAGCTGAACGAGTAAAAGAGGCGCGTTCGGGGCTTGCCATGCAGCAGAGGCACTTCCAGGCCAATGGAGTTGCTTTCGTCAATCCGAAACGACGGCGCAATGGAAAAGCCGTGCAATGTCAATTGCCCGTCTAGCGAGTAGCGTGCGCCGGGGCCGACCGTGATGGCCTGGTAAGCGACAACTGGGCTGACGCCTTCCTGGCCGCCGAACAGCAAGCCGATTTTGATGGTCGGCGCGGGAATGGACGACGGCGGTGTGAACGGCGCTGGGTCGAGGCCGAAGCGGGAGCGGACAAACTTTGCGCCGACCGCCTCAATCTGCTTCTCCGCGAACACTGTTCCGTAGTGGCCGGTGTTGATCCAGACAATCGGTGCGCCGCCCAGCGCTTTCGCCAGATGATGTGCCTGCTTGGGGTTCACAAACACATCGAAGCGGCCATTAAACAGCAGAGCGTTCTTGGGGTCAAAGCCGTGAAGCCAGTTGGTCGGCTCAATGTTTGTGTAGTCACGCTTGAGAGAGTCAAATGTCACGCCGTGGTAGAGCAGGCTGGGGTGCAGGCCGTAGGTAATCGCGCTGTCATACACCAAATCAGAAACATCGCCGCCGCCGACAATCGTGACCAGTACATGGAGGCGGTGGTCCACGCCGGCAATCAGCGGGGCTAAAATACCGCCGAGGCTGATGCCGGCAACGCCCATCCGGGTTGGGTCAATGTCGGGGCGGCTTTGCAGCCAATCTAAGGCCCGGCGATTGTCCAGAACCGCCTGCCGCACGGCTTCAACTGACTGATGCGGATCGCCCGACAGCAGCTCGACATCTTCGACGCGGGGCAAAACACGGCGGTTGTAGCTGTAAGGCTGCACGACCAGAAACGCGGCAACCCCGGCGCGGGCAAGCGTCGCGCAGAGGACAAACTCGTTGGTCAGCGTCACCGGCAGCCATTCATGCTCCACCAGCATGACCGGATGCGGGCCGGGCGTGTTCGGCTGGAACAGAAACCCGGTCACGATGTTGTCAACAGGGTAGGGAGTGACGACCGGGCTGGGATAAGTGACTCGCGTGACCTGAATGTCCCCGCCGACCTCCGCCTGGGCTTCCTTGTCCGGCGTTTGGGTGACGATAAACGGGGCGCGGGCATCGTAATCATAAAAGTGCGGGTTAATCGGGGCCGGCGGCGCGGCAGAGACACCCCTGCCGAATACGGCAGCAAATAAGAGAACAAGCAAGAAGGCGTGGGATCGAAATCCTGCGCTGGATTGAAATCCTACGCTGTGGGGCGCAGACGCCGATACGCAGTAATGCCGCGGGGCATAGTGTCCACATTCGTGGACAAAGAATAAGAGAATGCCACCGGTCTTTCCGTTCTGTTCCTTGTCCGCGCAGGCGGACACTGGGCGCTTCGCCCCACAGCGTAGGATTTCAATCCTAAGCCCATTCAATACAACCTTTATAAGTAACTCCCGGCGAAAAGCAGTGTCCTAGTATACCTTTGTCCGGTGCGGATTGTTCCTATGCCACTTGACAGACGCCAATTTAGGGTGCTATACTTACTGGTCATCTTTTCAAAAACAACCAATATCAAGATAATTCCAACTTAGGAGCGTGTAGCAATGGCAAAAGTATGTGACATCAGCGGGCGCAAGGCCCAGGCAGGACGCTGGACGCGCCATCCGCACTCCGGCTCGTGGGCGCATCGCGCCCCGCAGAAGGCCCGCCGCTTTGAAGTGAACCTTCAGACCGTGACGATCCAGACGCCGAAGGGCAAAAAGAAGATCAAAGTCGCGGCACGCATGATGAACTCCCGCAACTTCCTGGCAATCGTCGCCGGTCAGAAGCAGCTCCCGGCGCATCTGCTGAAGTAGAACGTCCCAAAACAAGAAGCGGGCGCATGAACCATCGGTTCACGCGCCCGCTTTTTTGCGTTATAGAGGAGTTGCAGGTCCTAAAGCGCTGGGCAGCTCAAGGATCAATAAAGCCAGACCCGCCATAATGGCACTGACAACCGCGAATGTGATAGAAAAGGTGACGAAACGATGCCGGGCTAATGCCGACAAGGTCAGGGCAACAAATAAAGCAGCTCCTACGAATGCTTGAGAGGGAATGAATCCACGATGCGGCATGGACAATAGGAAACGATAAAAAACTGGAACAAATATGATGCCTATGACCAGACCCAGAGCAACTTGAAGCCGGGCAGAGGGACGCGGCACGTCAGAAGGGAGCGCCGGAGCGATCAATCCCTTCGGTGCCGGTGGCCATGCTTCTTTTTGCTCATCCATTCCTTACCTCAGCCAGCCCTCATTCCGAGTAAAACCGGCCGCGGGCGATGAGGTCCCGCTCCACCGACCAGGACAGTACGGGAATGCCCGCCTCGCGGAGTCGGCGCAGGCGGTCAGCGACCGCCCAGGGGGAAAGCTCCGTTTCGCGGCTCATGGCTTCGCGTCCGAACGCCCGCCACTGCGCCCAAAACAGCCACAGCTTGTAAGCCTGCTGCGGGTCGCTAAGAGCCGTGATAAGCTGCTGCTGAACGGATGCGGCTTCGGAACCCCGACAGATAGCGGCCACGCGGCGCTCGGCATCACAGGAGGGATTATACATAAGAATAGACTCACTTTTCGGAACGAGAAGTAAGTCTATTATAGGCAGTTAAAATGGACGGCGGCAATCGTAAATCTACGGGTTTATGCGCTTTTGGATTCAGGCGACATCCAAACGGTCGCCGTCAATTTTGAGCAAACGCTGGTCGGCGCTGCCTTTGTTGACCAGAAGCTGCATGACTTCGGCCTGGGCGGCAACCTGGGCAATGATCGGACCCGGCAAGACAACCGCATTGCGCCCGGCCTCATCCCAAACTTTCATCGCGGCTTCACTGGTGAAGCAGAGCAGAGCGTCGTCCTGAGTCAGAAGCTCCAGCTCCTGCGGCGTTTCCGGCGTGTCTTCCGCCGCGCCGGTGCTGAGGACAATGCACTCGGCGTCTTCGTCCGCTTCGGCTGCAATCGGAACGCGGCTGAACTCTTCCAGAAAAGAAGTGACGACCGCCGCGCGGTTCTCGGTGATGTCTGTCTGATGCAGGGCGGCAAGCGCCGCTTCCAGGCGCGGATTGCCGCTGGCGGCTTGCTGCTGCATCTGGCCCATCATCTGTGCGGTCTGCGCCAGTGCCTGCATCTCCGGCGGGGTGACTTCGGCGTGCAGGTCCGGGCCATCCACGAACAGCCGGTGCTCGCTGCTTGCTAAAATCCCGCAAAGCTGCGCCCCCGAAAGAAACATGCCATGCTCCAGCTGGGGCAGGGTCGCCCGCAGCACGCCAAGCTGGGTGAACGCCGGAACACCGCTGACGCCTTCGGGGTTAGTCGCAATAATCAGCTGAATGTCCGCGCCGGGTTCAATCGAGCCGTCCGGGGCGGTTGCCACGGGGGTGATTGTGGGGACGGCCAGGGTGCTGTCACGCAGAATATCTAAAAAGCGAGTGCGGGCCTCGGCGGCTTCCTCGTCCGTCAACGCCATTTTGAGGCCGAGAATTGCGGACTCCAGATTGATGTTTCTCAGCGGCTCTTCGCTTGGGTCTTGTTGCATAAATCAGTGCTTTCTTCAATCAGTGCTTTCTTCGATTAAATCTTCGGGGACAAGTCTTGGGAGTTCTTTGGCGATGCCGCTTTGTTCTGCTTGCCGAGCCGCTTCAGGCGGCCTAAGATGCCGTGCTGGGCTTCTTCCTGGATCAGTGTTTCCAGCTCGGCCCGCTCCTGCGCGTCCCGTTCTTGGCGTGTCTGCGCGGCCCGTGCTTGATACTCGTCGTTGTCAATTTTGGCCCCGCACCAGTTGCAGAGGGCGCTGGTCTGGGTCAGCAGCCGGCGCTTGCAGGCCGGGCAGGCGGCGACATCAGGCTTGGCGTCGCTCGTCTGCGTGCTGGAGGGTAAGAGTTCGCTCATAATAAGTTACCAAATCCATCCAAGTAAATCCTAATGAACAAGCATCGGCGCTCGGCTTGGCGTCAAAGAGCGCAGCTTGGCGACAACGCCGGGCAGCTTGTTTAAAACATAGTCAATTTCGTCGTCGGTCGTGAAGCGCGAAACGCCGAAGCGCAGAGATGCATAGGCCAGCGCATCGCTCAGGCCGATGGCCTTGAGAACGTAACTCGGTGACAGCGACTCCGAAGAACACGCCGACCCGGTAGACAGCGCGACTTCCGGCAGCGAGGTCAAAAGCGCGTCGCCTTCCACGCCTTCAAACGCGATGTTGACATTGTGCGGCAGGCGCTCGGTCGGATGGCCGTTCAGCCGCGTTCCGTCAATCGTTCCCAAAATGCCGCTGATGAGCCGGTCCCGCAGCGCCGCGAGGCGCGGCTGCTCCGAGGGCAGTTCGTTTTGACAAATTTCGCAGGCTTTGCCGAAACCGACAATCCCCGGCACGTTCAGCGTCCCAGAGCGCATTCCCATTTCATGCCCGCCGCCGTCCATCTGGGCTTCCAAACGCACGCGCGGTCCGCGCCGCCGGACATACAGCGCTCCGACGCCTTTTGGGCCGTGCATTTTGTGGGCCGTAAACGACAGCAAATCCACCGGCAGGGCTTCTACGCTGACCGGCATTTTGCCGACGCTCTGAGTAGCATCCGTGTGGAACAAAATGCCGCGCTCCCGGCACAGTGCGCCGATTTCCGCGATTGGCTGAAGCGTCCCAATCTCGTTGCTGCCCATCATAATAGACACCAGCGCCGTGTCCGGCGTCAGCGCCTCCTGAAGCGCGTGGAGGTCAATTCGACCCTGCTTGTCTACCGAAAGATACGTCACGCGATGCCCATTGTGTTCCAGATGCTTTGCCGTATCTAAAACCGCTTTATGCTCCGTTGCCGCCGTAATCAAGTGGCCGCCGAGTGGGGCCAGCTTCTCCATCACGCCTTTGAGCGCCAGATTGTTGGACTCGGTCGCGCCGGAAGTCCAGACAATCTCGCGCGGGTCCGCACCGAGTAGCGCGGCGGCCTGGCTTCTGGCTGTTGCGACGGCTTCTTCCGCCGCCCAGCCAAACGCATGGCTGCGCGACGCAGCGTTGCCGTAAACCTCGGTCAGAAACGGAAGCATGGCCTCCACAACGCGCGGGTCCGGCTTTGTCGTGGCATTGTTGTCTAAGTAGATGGGAGACATAGGTGTTATTCCGTCACTGACTAACCCATCGGCAGGCCGGCGGCGAAGCGGCGGGTGGAAAAATCGGGTAGCGACGACCAGTCCGTTTCTTCAGAGGCAGGTTCTTCAGAAACAGGACCGAGGCCGCCGACATCGGCCAGCGTAATCTCCAGGAGCAGACTCTTGACCCGGCGCTCGATTTCGGCCAGCGGATCGCGGATCGTGCAGCGGCTGAACTGCTTGCAGGTGTCGCCCTGACCGTTGGAGCATTGCAGAATCGAAAGCGGGCCGTCAATGGCGGTGATGACTTCGGCGACACTGATCGCGGCCGGGGCGCGGAGCAGGCGGTAGCCTCCGGTCGGGCCGGGATGGGAAGCGACAATCCCGGCGCGGGCCAGGGTTTGCAGCAGCTTCGCCAGAAGCTCGGCAGGAATCTCGTACTGCTCGGCAATTTCTTTGGTGTTGACCAGCCGGGCCGGGTCCGCCGCCTGGACCGCCGCCAGATGGGACAGCGCGAGAAGCGCGTAATCCGCGCGTTTAGATAAACTGAGCATCGGCTTCGCGCTGCCTCCTTTCTACGGTATTCTATGAGAGATTATACCGAAATTTGGGGCGGCCTGTCAAGGAACAGGCAGTAATGAAGCAGCGATGATGAAGCAGCGAGGGTTAAAAGGGGTCAATGGAGACAACTGCGGTCTGCGTCACTCCTGGTGGGGGGGCGAAGGCGAAAGTGGCAGTGGAAATGACGGGCCGGGAAGAAATCTGCTTGATGTCCTCGCGGTAGGTAACGTCGGTGTTGTCCTGGGTTCCAGCGAGGTCCAGCCGGGTTAGCCTGCCTGTCTGGCTGCCGACATAAAACTGGTAGGCTAAGTCTTGTTTTGAGAGCATCAGGCTGTAGACATAGTCATCTTGATTGCCGACGGACTTGATCTGCCGGGACAAAGAAACGTCCATTCCGCTGAGAACGGACAGGACATCCGCGCTGTTTGCCGATGTGATGCTGTGGAAGCCCTGCACCAGCGGACGACCTTCGCCAAGATAAAAGCCGCCGATAATCATTCCCAGTGTTGGGATGGCATTGTCCGTTTTTTTCCAGTCGGCGTAAGGCATGACGGAATATCGCCGCAGACCAGGCCGGTAGGTCCAGACAAGAGCGCCGTTGGAAATTATGACCAGCTTCTTTTTCGGGCCGCCGTGCGTGTCGTACTGCGTCAGTGAAGCGCGAAAGCGGTTCGGATAACGCGCAACGATTTGCAGGTCCTCACGCAGCGTCACCGAAACGCTTTCGTGCGTGCCGGTCATATACAGTGTGGTGTGGGACTGAAGCGCCTGTGTGGTGTCAAGCGGGGTCAGCGCTTTTTTCAGCGGAAGCAAGTCTAGAGGCTGGGTAATCGGAGAAGCAGGCGGCAGTACCGCGTCGCCGAAAGCAGGCAGATGCACGAGGCAAAGCAGGACGGACAGCAGAAGGAAGTGTCGCAGCAATGGGATCACCTTCGCCAAAAGTGCTGGCGCGAAACAAATTTACGATTGTAAGTAAAAGCTAAGAAAGGCCGGCCAGCCGTGTGAGCGTCCGGCTAAGGGTGCGCGAAAAGAAGCTGACAGCGGGGACGGCACGGTCGTAGTCCATTCGGGTCGGCCCGACAACGCCGAGCGTGCCGCGCTTCCGGGTCCCGACATAGTAGGAGGCCGAAACGACGCTGCACTCGGTCATGGCCGGGACATGGTTTTCGGCTCCGATGACCACTGTGACATCCGCGCCGAGCAGGGCGCGGGACAGCGTTTGGAACAGCAGCGTTCCGCGCTGCAGCGTTTCCAGGACGCACTCGATCTTGGCGACATCCCGAAACTCCGGCTGGCGCAAAATCTCGCTGGTGCCTTCCAAATACAGGGTGTCGTCATCGGCGGCGGCCTGAGCCATCTGCTGGGCAGCGGAAACAAGAATGCCGTACAGCACGCGCAGGGACGGCGAGAACTCGTCAGGCGCGGTAAAGGTGACTGCTGGCAGCGCATCAAGCGCCTGCCCGGCCAGAGCCGCACTGAGAGCAGCGCCGACCGCCGCCATTTCGGCCGGCGAGGCCGACGCCGCTTCCGCCGGAGCAGGGCAAAGCAGCCGATTTTCCACCTGGCCGGTGCTGAGAATCAGCACGAGCAACAGGCGGTCGTCTCCGGCGGCCGTTACGAAAATCTGATTGATCTGCGTGTCGGAAGGTCGGGGCGGCGTCGCAACGGATGTGTAGGAAGTCATGCGGGTCAGAAGGGCGCAGGTACGCCGCAGCAGCCGCTCCATTTCCAGCGCCTGGGCGTCTTCGTCTAACACTGGCGTCACGGCTTCATCCGGCGGCTGCAATGCCATCAGGTGATCCACATAAAACCGGTAGCCCTGGTCGGACGGAATGCGTCCGGCACTGGTATGCGGCTGGCGCAGGAAGCCTAACTCCGACAGCTCCGCCAGCTCATTGCGGATCGTCGCGCTTTTGATGCCCCACTGATGCCGCTGCGCCAGCTCCTCGCTGCCCAGCGGCTTCACCGTCTCTACATAGCCGCGCACAACCGCGCCTAGGATTTTTTGTTTACGCTCATCCAGTTGCATTTTGGTAACATGAGTGTACCATATTTGCGCCTCTGTGTCAATCTGATACTTACTTCTCCATCAGCACCGTCGGATCAGCCCCAATGAAGCCGCGCAGCGTTTCCGGGTAATCGGGGCGCTCGATTTGCTCCAAATGAGCCTGCGCGGCCTGCAGCCGCTCCGTTACTTTGCGGCGCAGACCCGACGAAAATTGGTTCGAACCTTCGAGAAATTCCCGCAGGGCGCGGACGTGGCGCTTCCAAAGCCGCACTTCCAGCGTCTGCTGGGTTTGGAGGCGGGCTTTGTACCACTCGCTTTCCCAAAGCGAAGCGCGGGTAAAAAGAGAACGAAGTTCCGGGTCGGCAATGGTTTTGCCCTCGAAGCTGCCGCTGTGCATAATATGAAGCAAGGCTTTCAGCGGCGGGCAGGCCAGGGCAACACTGCCGTCGTCAAAGTAGTTGTCCGCGATTTTTTTCTGGGTGGACACGATGTTGTCAATGCCGTCCACGAACGAAGCCATGTCTTGAAGCTCTGGGCGGAGCATTTCGGGAGTGAACACGTCGTTTGGATTGTCAAACACAATGCCGAAGAATGTCCGCACAAAGTCGGCGGTAATTCGGTAGCCGAGGCGGCTGGCGTAGACTGTTTTGCCTTCGTAGTCGAAGTCTTCCAGCTTTTCCAGATAGTGATTCTGGATCAGAGAGTGGGGGTCGCGCTCGGAAACTTCCATGCGGGACCAGATTTCCGGGATGATCAGGCTGATGTCATGGTCTGCGCGGAAGTTCGGCCCGACATACCCGGCAGCCGTGGAAAAAGCTTCCGCGCCCGTCAGGATGTGCGACACCAGCGCATTGTTCAGGTCAATGATCGGCAGCAGCGCATTAAACGGGCCTTTGGTCAACGCGCCCTCGGAACCCGTGCCGGTGGTGGACGGCGACTTGCCGGTGAGGCTGCTAATCAGCTCCATGAACAGCTCCGGCGTTTCCTGGTAATGGATAGGATTACAGACCGCCAGCGACCGGATGCCCGGCTCCGGCGGGTTCAATCGCCGCCCCGGCAGCACGGCATTCACGGGCGTCGGCACGGGCTGACCCAGTGGAACCTGCCGGTAGAGTCGCATTCCCATCTCGGACAGATAGCTCGGCGTTTCATCCAGCAAATCCGCGCGGACCTGCAGAAAGCGCGGGTTCTTGGTCGGCTTGCCGTCCACGATGCGCGGGTGCGCGGACGAGACAAAATAGCCGGGGGACGCAGCGGCGCGGCGAATGACTTCCTGCATCGGCGGCGTCCACTCGCTCAGGGTGATGGCAGAGGCCAGCAGCTTTTGGGCATCTGCCTGCGTCAGCGGCGCATAGTTCGAGAAGAAGTTGTTATCTAACGCAAAATGCGCCTCGGTCAGCTTGTCGTAGCCCCGATGAATGGCCTCGTCGGGCCGCTGAAACAGGCGCATCTCGGCGTTTTCGACCAGCTTGACACTGCTTGGCCCGGCATATTTGGGATTGAGAGAATGCAGGCGCTCGGCAGGCACGACAATGGACGCCGAAATATCGTCTTCTTCTTGCAGCTTCTCGGCCGGCACGAAGTCGTTGCGGAGCGAGAAGATGCGCCAGTTGCCGTCCGCCGTGAACCCGACGCGGGCGTAATGCGCGACCAGTTTTTCGCCTTTGAACCGAAGCTCATTGCCGGGCCGTCCGTTGACCACGTCCACGCTGAATGCCCCGCGCCAGTTATCGCCCATGTCGGGCTGATAAAAGCGCTTGACCAGATATGCCAGCTCGCGGATCGGGTGGGGAATGGACTCAAGCCAGGCATTGTACGCATCGTTGTAAAGCGTCACCGACGGCGTCAGAAGCTTGATGACCGAGCCGAGAGAGCGGTCTGCGCTCAAAATCGGGCGGCTGTTCTCGGCGGAACGGTTTCGGAACCGATCCGAATAATCGTGTGTCAGCAGCGCTTCGACAGCATCCATGTCTTTGTCAAAGTCGGCAACAAAGAACGGCGCGTGCATGATGGAGTCGGAGATAGACTTGGAAATCTCGGACTTGCCGCCGCCGGAGACTGTGCTGGGCTTGTGGCAGAATGTTCCTTCGGCGGTCGTGCCGATGAGCCGCCACTGGCCTGAATCCGCTTCTTTTTCCAGCCGAACTTTGTAGCCTGCCGGGACAATATAAGTAACGGCAGGATCAAGCGGCAGCGTATGGCGACCGCTCAGATTTTGCCACTTAACCGTTTGCGTGTTTAAGTTAATCTCGACGTTTTCGGGAACGTAATAAAGCGACGGGTAGCGTCTGTCAACCCCGTAGCCTTCCGGCTGCACTTCCAGGCGATCCCCAAACAGCCGCTTGACTTTCTCAAACGTGTGGCCAGTTTTGGGAAGATGCGTGGCGACGCTGAAAATCTTGCCGAGATCGTACTGCGGGTGAACCAGAGCGCCGCCGGCATGTTCTTCTTCCACCATACCGAACAGATTTGCGGCAAAGTTGATTTGCGTCTTGATTTCTTTCTTGCAGTAGCCGTAATAATTATCGGCAATGACTGTCACCATGACGCCCTGAGCGTCGCGGGCCGTCACCTTGAACGCATCGCCGTTGTTGTAGCATTCGTCGGGGGACGCCCAGCACATCCGGTCGCGCTTTTGGCGCTCCGTGGCATCGTCAAAGTGCGGCAGCCCCAGCGACTTCTTGGTGAGCGTCGTCAAATGCGGCGCGAGTATCACATAGCCGGTATGCCCGGTCCACTGCTCGATGTCCAGGCCGGCGTCGTTTTCCGGCAGGTGCGGATCGCCCGTGTTGCCGAAGATGCGCTCCAAGAAGTCTAAATTGCTGACCAAATTACCCGGAACCAGAAAGCGAAGCTCCATTGTCTTGCGCGGCGTGATGCCCGGCACGTCCGGCACGACGACGGCACGGGTCATTAGCGAGACAAACTTCCCCATCGGCTGCTCGCCGTGCGCTGTGAAGGGCAGCGTCAGCAGCGAGCTTGGCGGGGCTAGTGCCGCTCGGAGCAAGCCCGCATAGGCAATTTTCGGAACGGCGACTTTGTCCTGCGGCACGGGAGCGCCGCCTTCGGCCACATGGAACACGCCCTGCGTCGTCCGCCGGTCGTTCTTGGGGTTATGCAGGACGCCCTGCTCATGCCCCAGCCGGTATGAGCTGACGATGTCCGACTCAAACAGATCGCCGCCTTCCGGCAGCGACAGCTCTCGCGCCATGCCGGGCCGGTCCAAAATAAAGCTTTCGCCGAGGCCCGGCAGCGTGATCGGCGTTTCCAGAGACAGGTCTGCAAAATAGCTGTCCAAAAACGCCTGCACCCGCCGGTCTATCGGGCTATGCTCGCCGAACGACAGCCGAATGCGCTCCTTGAGATGGGCAACGACTTCATGGGGGATTGAGAGGCGATGAACAAAATCGCTTTCGCCCATCTCGCCGCCGGAGACCATCAGTTTCAGCTTGATATAGTCGGTCAGTTCCTGGTTGGTATGTGTCATAAGGTGGTTCCAAAAGAGTAGTCCCATAGGAACCTCACCCCGTCGCTCCGCTCCGACCCTCTCCTTAACAAAGAGAGGGTGGAAACTTGTTTCCGGGTGAGGTTCTTATGGGGCTTCATTGCCTCCGCATCATTCAGTGCAGTATTTATTACGGCAGGTTAGTCTCACCCATCAAATAGCGGTCACACTCGCGGGCGACGCCCCGGCCTTCGTTGAAGGCCCAGACGACCAAACTTTGACCACGCCGAGCATCGCCTGCCGCGAAGACGCCGGGGATACTTGTCGTATACTCGCCGTACTTGGCCTGGACATTAGAGCGCGAATCGCGGGCGATGCCCATCTGTTCCAGCAGCGTGTCTTCCGGCCCCAAAAAGCCCATGGCGAGCAATACCACTTGCGCCGGAGAGACTTTTTCCGTACCGGGGACTTCGACGGGAACAAAGCGGCCGTTATCGTCATGCTGCCAGTCAATCTGAACTGTGTGGACTTCCTGGACATGGCCGTCGGCATCCCCAACGAACTTCTTGGCCGTCGTGCAGTAAACGCGCGGGTCGGAGCCGAAGACCGCCAGCGCTTCTTCCTGGCCGTAGTCTAAACGATACACTTTCGGCCACTGCGGCCACGGATTGTCTATGGCGCGGGACATCGGGGGCTTCGGCAAAATCTCAAGCTGGACCAGGCTGCGGCAGCCGTGGCGCATGGAAGTCCCGACGCAGTCTGTTCCCGTATCGCCGCCGCCGATGACGACCACGTCTTTGCCCTGAGCATTCACGAAGTCTTTATTCGGCTCGCCTTCCAGGACGTTCTGCGTGTTCGCCGTGAGAAAATCCATTGCATAGTGGATGCCGTGCAGGTCCCCGCCTTCAACCTGCGGCAGGCCGCGCGGCTTGGTGGCCCCGGTGGCAATCACGACAGCATCAAACTCTTTGAGCAGCAAGTCGGCGGCGTAGTCTTTGCCGACTTCGGTGGTGGTTAGGAACGCGATACCCTCCTGCTCCATCAGCTTCACCCGGCGGTCTACCAGCTCCTTGCCGAGCTTCATGTTCGGAATACCGTAAGTCAGCAGGCCGCCAATCCGGTCGCCGCGCTCAAACACGGTCACGAGATGACCCGCTTTGTTGAGCTGCGCGGCGGCGCACAGCCCGGCCGGGCCGGAGCCGATGACGGCGACGCGCTTGCCGGTCCGCCGCTCCGGCGGCTCGGCGACAACCCAGCCCTCTTCAAAGCCTTTGTCAATAATCGCGCATTCGATATTTTTGATCGTCACCGGCGGGGCGTTGATGCCAAGCACACACGCGCCTTCGCAGGGCGCGGGGCAGACGCGGCCGGTGAACTCCGGGAAGTTGTTTGTCTTGTGCAGCCGGTCCAGCGCTTCGCGCCAGAGGCCCCGATAGACCAAATCGTTCCATTCGGGGATTAAGTTGTTGACGGGGCAGCCCGACGCCATGCCGTTTAGCGTCGTGCCGGTGTGGCAGAATGGAATGCCGCAGTCCATGCACCGTGCGCCCTGCTCCCGCAGCTTGTGTTCGCCCAGGTGCAGGTGGAACTCTTTCCAGTCCTTGATGCGCTCGGTGGCTGTGCGGTCCAGCGGCAGCTCGCGCAGATATTCGATAAATCCGGTCGGTTTTCCCATAGATAGTCTCTGTGTGTCTAAATCAGGTGAGGCCGAGAGAACCGGCACTTTCAGTGCCGGTTACACTACCCGCCCCCAGCCCGCGCCGTATTCTTCGCGTTCTCTTCAAACGCCGCCAGCAGCGCCTCGTCGCCAGTCAAGCCGGACGCCTCGACGCGGGCAATCGCGTCCTGCATCCGCTGGTAGTCGTGCGGGATGACGCGGACAAACTTCGCTGCGGCTTCTTCCCAGCCGTTCAAGAGCCGGGCGGCATGGTCGCTGCCCGTATACTCGACGTAGCGCCGGATCATCTGGCGGACTTCTTCAATTTCCGCGATGTCCCCCAGTTTTTCCAGTCCCACCATCTGCTTGTTGCAGCGGGAAGCAAAATCGCCGGCTTCGTCCAGAACATACGCGATGCCGCCGGACATGCCCGCCGCAAAGTTGCGGCCGGTCGGACCGAGAACGACAACCCGGCCGCCGGTCATATACTCGCAGCCGTGGTCGCCAACCGCCTCGACGACCGCGTTCGCGCCGGAGTTGCGCACCGCAAACCGCTCGCCCGCGCCGCCGCGAATGTAGACTTCCCCGGCAGTCGCGCCGTACAGCGCCGTGTTGCCGATGATGATGTTCTCGCTGGCGACAAACCCCGAACCGGCAGGCGGCGTGATAATAATCTTGCCCCCCGAAAGCCCCTTGCCCAAATAGTCGTTGGCATCGCCGTGGAGCATCAGCGTCATGCCCGACGGGATAAACGCGCCGAATGACTGTCCCGCCGAGCCTTCGAACGTCAGCTTGATCGTGTCTTCCGGCAGTCCGGCGGCCCCGTAGCGGCGCGTCACCTCGCTGCCGACAATGGTTCCGGTGACCCGGTTGACATTGTGGATCGGCACGGTCGCCCGCACCGGCTCGCCGCGCTCAATCGCCGGGCGGCAAATCTCCAATAGCTGCGTATTGTCCAGCGCCGTAGTCAGCCCGTGGTCCTGCTCCCTCTGCTTGTAGCGGCCGACTTCCGGGCCGACGGCAGGCTGGTAGAACAAATTCGAAAAGTCTAAGCCGCGCGTTTTCCAGTGGTCAACTGCCCGGCTCGCTTCCAGACGGTCTGTGTGGCCCACCATATCGGTCAGCTTGCGGAAGCCCAATTGGGCCATGATCTCGCGGACTTCTTCGGCGACAAACCGCATAAAGTTGACCGCGTGGGCCGGATCGCCCGTGAAGTTCTTGCGAAGCTCCGGGTCCTGCGTGGCGACGCCGACAGGGCAGGTGTTCAGGTGGCAGACGCGCATCATAATGCAGCCGAGAGACACCAGCGGCGCGGTGGCGAAGCCGAACTCTTCTGCGCCAAGCAGGGCCGCGATGACCACGTCACGGCCTGTTTTGAGCTGTCCATCGGTTTCGACGACGATGCGCGAACGCAGATCATTCAGCACCAATGTTTGATGTGCTTCGGCCAGCCCAAGCTCCCACGGCAGGCCCGCGTGCTTGATGGAGGTCTGCGGCGACGCCCCCGTGCCGCCGTCGTAGCCCGAAATCAGCACGAGGTCAGCTTTGGCTTTGGCAACGCCGGCGGCAATCGTGCCGACACCGACTTCGGCGACCAGCTTGACCGAAATTCGCGCTTTCGTGTTGGCGTTTTTGAGGTCATGGATCAGCTCGGCCAGGTCTTCAATCGAGTAGATGTCATGGTGCGGCGGCGGCGAGATGAGGCCGACGCCGGGGGTCGAGAAGCGGACTTTCGCAATCCACGGGTAGACTTTAGACCCCGGAAGCTGTCCGCCCTCGCCGGGCTTCGCGCCCTGGGCCATCTTGATTTGCAGTTCTTTGGCGTTGACCAAGTAGTGCGAGGTGACGCCGAACCGGCCCGATGCGACCTGTTTGATGGCGGAGTTCCGCGAGTCGCCGTTGGCATCGGGAATAAACCGCGCCGGGTCTTCGCCGCCTTCGCCGGTGTTGGACTTGCCGCCGATCCGGTTCATGGCAATCGCTAAGGCTTCATGCGCCTCGCCGCTGATGGAGCCGTAGGACATGGCCCCGGTCTTGAAGCGCTTGACAATCTCCGTCCAGGGTTCCACTTCCTCTAAGGGAATAGGCTCCGGCGCAAACTTCAGGCCAAGCAGGCCGCGCAGGGTCGCTTTTTTCTCAAGCTGCTCATTCACTAGACTCGAATACTCCGTGAATGCCTTGCGGTCATTGTTGCGGACTGCCTGCTGCAATTTATGGATCGTCTGCGGACTGAACAGGTGATACTCGCCGTCGGAGCGCCACTGATACTGTCCGCCGACATCGAGCGTGCGTGAATGCGGGCCGCGCTCCGGGAACGCCTGCGCGTGCCGGATGGTGGACTCGCGGGCAATCACGTCCATGCCGACGCCGCCGATGCGCGACGCCGTGCGGGTGAAGTAATGGTCAATCACGGACTGATGCAGGCCGACGGCCTCAAACTGCTGCGCTCCGCAGTAGCTTTCAATCGTCGAAATGCCCATCTTGGACATGACTTTGACGATGCCTTTGACGACGGCCTTGCCGTAGTTCTTTTTGGCGTCATACGGCGTGATGTCGCGCAGCAGGTTTTCCCGAATCGCGTCATCAATCGTTTCCAGCGCCAAATAGGGGTTGATCGCGGCGACCCCGTAGCCAACCAAGAGCGAGAAATGATGCACTTCGCGCGGCTCGCCCGACTCCAGCACCAGCCCGATGCGGGTGCGAGTTCCTTGACGAATGAGATGGTGATGCAGCCCGGCAGTTGCGAGAAGCGCCGGGATCGGAGCCATTTCAGCATCAATATCCCGATCCGACAGGACTAAGATGTTTTTGCCCTCGGCTATGGCCTTGTCGGCTCCCGCGAACAGCGCATCCATTGCCGCGACGAGACCTTCCGGGCCGTCGGCGGCGCGGAAAACAATCGGCAGCGTGACGGTCTCAAACCCTGGCCGCTGGATTTGCTTCAGCTTCGCCAAATCTTCATTGGTGAGAATAGGCGACTCCAGCGCGATCAAGTTGCAGCTCTCCGGGCCGGGGGCAAGCAGGTTGCGCTCGGTGCCGATGGTCATGGCGCTCGACGTGACAATCTCCTCGCGGATACAGTCAATCGGCGGGTTCGTGACCTGGGCGAACAGCTGCTGGAAGTAATTGAACAGCGACTGCGGCTTGTCCGACAGCACGGCCATTGGCGTGTCGCTGCCCATCGAGCCGATGGCTTCAATGCCGAGCCGGGCCATGGGGGCCATGAGAATTCGCAGGTCTTCGAACGTATAGCCGAACGCAAGCTGGCGCTGCACAACCGTCTCATGCGTTGTGGTCGGCACATTCGTCGGCAGCGGCAGGTCGGCAATCTTGATCAGGTTGTCATCAAGCCACTGCCCGTAAGGCTTCTCATGGGCCATAGCCTCTTTGAGTTCTTCGTCAGCAATGATCCGGCCTTCTGCCGTATCTACGAGGAACATGCGGCCCGGCTGGAGGCGACCTTTCGAGACAATGCGCTCAGGCGCGATGTCCAGAACGCCGACTTCCGAGGCCATAATCACAAGGTCATCTTTGGTCACATAGTAGCGCGATGGGCGCAGACCGTTCCGGTCCAGAACTGCCCCAATCTGAGTGCCGTCGGTGAACGCGATGGACGCCGGGCCGTCCCAGGGTTCCATCAGGCAGCTATGGTACTGGTAGAACGCTTTTTTGTCCGCGCTCATGCTTTCGTGGCCGGCCCAGGGTTCCGGAATCATCATCATCATGGCATGAGGCAGGGAGCGGCCGCTGAGAGCCAAAAACTCCAGGCAGTTGTCAAACATGGCCGAGTCGCTGCCTTCGGCGTTGATAATCGGCAGGATTTTCGGCAGGTCGTCGCCGAACAGCGCCGACGCAAACTGGTTCTGACGCGCCCGCATCCAGTTGACATTGCCGCGAATGGTGTTGATCTCGCCGTTATGCGCGATCATGCGGTAGGGGTGGGAGCGCTCCCACGAGGGAAACGTGTTGGTGCTGAACCGCGAATGCACCAGCGCCAGCGCACTTTCCATATTGGGGTCATGCAGGTCGGGATAAAACTCGTCCACCTGCTCCGGCGTCAGCATTCCCTTGTAAACGAGCGTTCGGGCCGACAGGCTGGGAACATAAAAGTTTTCGCTGCCGCCCATGCCGGAGTCCCGGAGCATATGGGCCGTGCGCTTCCGAATGACAAACACCTTGCGCTCGAATTGCAGGGCGTCGGTCATGCCCTCGCCGCGCCCGACAAAGAACTGCCGGATGACCGGCTGGGCGGCAATGGCTGTCTCGCCGAGCGTTTTATTGTCGGTGGGAACATCACGCCAGCCGAGAAAGCGCTGGCCTTCTTCGGCAGTTACCGCTTCCAGCCGGTCTTCGCAGACTTTGCGCCGCCCGGCATCCTGGGGCAGAAACGCCGTGCCTGCGCCGTACATGCCCGCTTCGGGAAGCGTAAATCCGAGTTTAGCGGTTTCCGCCGCAAAGAACGTATGCGGGACTTGCAGAAGAATACCCGCGCCGTCGCCGGAGTTCGCGTCCGCGCCGCACGCGCCGCGATGGGCCAAATTGCGGAGAATAGTCAGCGCCTGGCTGACAATCTCATGCGACTTTTTTCCTTTGATATTGACGACAAATCCTGCGCCGCAGGCATCATGCTCGAAATCGGGGTCATACAGCCCCTGCTTAGGGGGCAGGCCAGTCGGTTTCATGCGGAAACGG